>Ga0163153_10000036_pt1 | contig 218589 bp, 220 predicted proteins | sample OliLakLV19MP6IB1_FD_148629 | JGI IMG/M metagenome (GOLD analysis project Ga0163153, IMG submission 148629) | Freshwater microbial mat bacterial communities from Lake Vanda, McMurdo Dry Valleys, Antarctica - Oligotrophic Lake LV.19.MP6.IB-1 | ecosystem: Environmental > Aquatic > Freshwater >... | reverse complement strand
GTATCGGCTCAACCTCACCATTTGCTCGTCTCTCAGTACACGGCGGTGCTACTGACACCTACGTCAACACCCTCTTCAGTGTCGCCTCATCAACAGCTGCGTTTGCGACGAGTACACACTTTGTGGTGATGGCGAATGGGAATGTGGGAGTGGGGACGACGACGCCATACGGAAAACTCTCAATTGTTGGTAATGGTACAGGTTCTGGTGTTGCGTTTGTACTTACCGACTCTGCTGCCACTCCGCGTATGATTTTGCAAGATAATGGATCGTTCTTAAGTGGAACAACAACGAGATATGCTCGATTTACTATTCAGGCAAATGTAGATGAGGGAGTCTTTGCACTCATTGGTAACACTACTCAAACAGCGAACATGTTTGAGATTAAATCAAGTGTTGGGGCGAATATAAGTTATATGAGCGCAGCGGGTAATTGGTACGGTAGTTCATGGAACCATATTGGCGGCTTGTGGGGACTCAATACCACCGGATTACAGCTTGGAAGTAACATGGATGTAAACTGGTCATCAGGTGCTGGGTTTGGCAGCGATGATGTTGGGTTATCACGAAGTGCAGTAGGAATTTTGAAGGTAACAGATGGAAGCTCTGGTAGTGGACAACTCTTCGCAAGTCGATTAAGTGCAGGTAGCTCAACACCGTGGGCGCTCCTCTCAGTCAATCCTGTAGCTGGTAACACCATGCCTGCATTTGTTATCGGTTCAAGCAGTGCTACAAATTTTATTGTTGATACTAACGGCAACGTCGGCATCGGCACCACCTCTCCATACGCCAGACTCTCAATTATGAGTAACCAAGCAGCGCCGCAGCTGGTTATTGCAACATCATCCGACGTGAACCCATTGTTCTTTGTATCTGCAACCACAACTGGTGCGATGGACTGGGCGCGTGTTGCAATTGGTACCACCACCACGTGGGGCGCTTCTTCGGGACTCCGTGATCAGTTCACTGTTGCTGGACGTATTTACTCAACATGGCGTCAAATTCATTGTGACGTGTTTGGTGCCGGCCAAGCTGCAAGCACCGGTCTTGCGACAGACACGTCAAACTTCTGTGGAAACTACGCACTTGATGCCGATACCGACGGACGTGTTACTGTGCAAACGGTTTCAAATCCATCCTTCGCTCGGCTTGAAGCGGGATTTACGACAAGTGCTCTTAATGGTGAAGGTATCGCGTTCCGCACCTGGAACCGTGTGACTGTCGCCGCTGAAAACCCGGTCATTGAAACACAGGTGAAATTGCCAAGCGCGAGTGTAAACGCAACGAGTACTATTTTGCTTGTTGGATTTTATGGTGCAACTGGTGGTGCCAATACAGGAACATTACCACCTGACGGTATCTATTTCTCGGCATCAACAACAAATACCTGGATTGCCGTCACTCGTAACACAGACGCTGATGTTGGCTTTACAAACACCGGCATTGCAACATCAACCAGTTTCCAGCGTCTTCGCATTGAAGCAGGAACGAGCGAAGTGCTCTTCATTATTAATGGAGGTGTCGTTGCGCGACATACAACAAGCATCCCAACGGCAACACTCGCTCCGGCAATTGTGCTGGGTGTTACTGGTAACGGCACAACAGTACGTCAACTCGACGTTTCGTACTTTAAGACGTGGATCGACGACCCTACAGGTGAAGTATTCGTTGGGTCTGGCGATGAAAACCGTGACTTTGAGGAGTACGACAAGGTGACCGGTGCAGAAATTGCAACCGCGTACCTCGCTGATGATGTGGTGAACTTCACGCCAGGAAGCCTCGTGTCTATCGATGAAGAAGGAGATACAAAAGTACGACTCTCGCGTGGAGTTACCGACAATAACCTCTTTGGTGTGGTAAGTACTGCGTCACGTGAAGTACTCGGAAATGAAGATTCGACAACTATTCGTGTCGCTACAACTGGTCGTGTACCCGTAACGATAAACACTGAAAATGGACCAATCAAACCAGGTGACTACATTACATCATCGTCAGTTATCGGTGTTGGTGCAAAAATGAAAGCAACTGGTATGACTGTTGGTCGCGCGGTAAGCGCCTTCGATGGTGTTGGCACAAGTACGGTGATGGTTGCTATCCAGCCGCAGTATTACAATGGTGCAGGTTTTGCAACAAACAGCGAATATGACACTGCTGATGACGACGGTCTTGCACTCTTGTCACTCTCAAATCCAATCGGGGGTATGAATAATTCGGGTGCATGGGTCTCAGCAGGTGACGCACGACAGTTTTCAAACGTATCAGACAGTAGCTACGGTTTGAGTGAGCTGCTCAAATTGCCTGTTCGATCATTTACGCAGCGGACAAGCTCGCAACACCATGTTGGCATGATTGCCCAGGACCTTGAATCAATATTCCCAGCGGCAGTCGACATGATCGGTGGCGTACGATTTGTAAACTACGGCAGCATCAGCGCACTCACGGTGTCAGCATTGCAAGATATGTCAGATATTCTCGGCATCGCTCCTGATCCAACGACTGGCACACTCGCATCACTCCGCCTCGACGCAATTGAACTTCGCTTAACACAGATTGAGCAAAAAATTGGTGCGGGCACACAATCAACCGGCTTCACACTCTTTGATGAGGAGAATGGCCAACCGTACTGTCTCCGTGTTCGTAACGGCCAGATGCTTACCCAGGTGGGAGATTGTTCAACGACATCGACATCAATTCCTCCTGTTATTGTCGAAAATCCAACTCTGCCAGGCCAACAGGGAATTATCACTGCACTCGACAATACGGTAAACGGTTCATCGACAACCAATGGTAACCAAACAGCAATCGGCGGTAGCTCAACTCTGCCAACAGTGCCACCGACACCACCGCCAACTCCTGAACCACCAACAGAACCAGAGCCAAACCCAGAACCAGAAAATCCTGAAAACGAACCGCCGCCGGCACCTGAACCAGCGCCTGAAAAACCTCCAGCTCCAGAGCCAGCAATTCCAGATGAGGACGGGGTGTAGCATGGTACGATTACCGCATACATATATATGAGCATTCGAGTAGCAATACTTCGGGGCGGCCGGACACAACATACTGATTCAGTACAATCGGGAGCATCTCTGTTGCGCGAGTTATCAGCGCCGTATATTCCGCAAGATATATACATCGATACTGCTGGTGTGTGGCACCGAGACGGCAAACCGATGTCACCACAGCGGGCACTGTATCACTGTGATGTTGTGTGCAATGCATTGCACGATACGAGCATTGTCGTGCAACAAACATTAGTAACACTTGGTGTACCACATACTGGCTCGGGACCGCTCGCTTCGTCATCGCACCGTTCGCCATACGCACGGGCACTGTTTGCAACACATGGGGTACGCATGCCACGTACGTATTCAATCCGCATCGATCAACCGCTCGATGAAGCGATTGAAGCTGCAATAGTGTGGGTTCAACATGAGATAGGTATGCCAGTCTGTGTGCATGTGCGCCGTGCCGGTAGTGCAGAGGAGCCACTCCTTGCAACAACGATTTCTGACATGTCCCTGATTATTGCAGACCAGCTGCCCAACGCTGAGAGTCTTATTATTGAAGAATATATTGTTGGTGTGAGTGCATGTGCAGGTGTTGTTGAGAATTTTCGCGGGCACGCGGTGTATCAGCTTCCAGCGGTGCAAGTTACGCAGCAGGGATACACGTACCCCGGTCAACTCAGTGAATCTGAGCGGGGACTGCTACAAGAAATTGCGGCGACTGCACATGGAGCAAGTAACGCGCAACAGTACTCAGAATCAAAACTGGTACTGCATCCGACACGCGGCGTCTTTTTAGTTGCACATACAACAACGCCGGCGCTCTATCAGCAGAGCTCTTTTATGCACGGGCTTGAGATAGTGGGTGTAACCCCAGCTGCTTTTTTTGTACACATACTCACTCGAGCTCTTGGTAGAAACTGAATAGTACATACTTTTTTCCTATGCTCAATTATTTTCTTAGTTTCTCGACCGGTGTCATCTGTGTGTCGGCTATTGTGTTATTGCACGAAACGATTGAGGGAATTGGAAGCGTGGGAGTTGCTCTTGCAATTGCTATTGGTGGAGCAGGTATTGTGCGTCTCATTTCTGGATTCATTCCCGAGTACCACCACCATCATGTATCTGGAGAGCACGAAAGGCCCTGTCACGCGCACTCGACTCGTGCGGGAGCTCACCGCATGTTCATTGGCGATATGATTCACAGTATTGGTGATGGTTTACTTATAACCATTGCCTTTAGTAGTGGTGTACACACAGGTGTTGTAGCAACAATTGCGATACTTATACACGAAGTTGTTCAAGAGTCTGCTGAGTTTGCGGTATTTCGTGCGGCAGGTTACTCGGTTGCCAGCTCCTTTATACGAATCATTATCTCATCGAGTACGATATTCATTGGTATCATCATTGGATTTTTAACCGTGCCCTACCATACGGTAAATGCTGTGTTGCTCGGTGTATCAGCCGGAGTTCTCGCATCAGTAGCAATTCAAGACTTGCTCCCAACAATTATTCGCACCTCACTATCTGAGCGTCGATATGCGTATTACGTACTCTTCTTTAGTGCGGGGTTAGTGACTATGACTGCTGTCCAACAGCTTTTGCCGCACGTAGAGTAGCTCCTTGTGGGGGCTAGTTAAGCAGCAAAAATCGGGTCGATAATAAAGGGTTTTGGTCAGTAGAGCTCAGTGTTTTTGAACGGTATCAATGCAAGCACAACAGCTTCAGTGTAATATTTTGTGCGGTCAACAACATCACCCGTCAAGATACCTACAGCACCGTTATTTTTTTTGAGTTACTTCTACCAAAAACTACGTCATCTGCTTCACCCAGCTCTTTCTCCTCTTTGATAAGTGTAGCTATTTTAGATGGTAAGAAAAAAGTTCCTGTCCTACCTTTTCCGTACTTATTTTTATTTGACTTTATAGCAACCCAAGCAAACGCCTCCATTTCAGATCCCTTTTCTTCAATACCTCCTTCTATTCCAACCAAAAAATCACTATGCTGCGCTACCCTTGAGGCAGTATTCACTCTATTCAAAGCACCGGTGAGTGTCTCAGTATCATTTCTTGGTTGTTCACTTACACCAGAAGGAACAGATACTCCCTCTATTTCAAAAATTTCTTCAGGGAACATTTTTTTGAAGGCACTAAGAGTGGCATTGATTTTTACCGGATTTTTAGATGCAATTATTGTTTTCATAAAAGTGTTAATACCAACTATGGTAGCAAAGAACAATGCCTATGAATACTCCGTAATGATACACCCCCCGATTGTTGCTCCATACAAATACTTATACAATAGAGAGTATATGGGTACGGTCTTATTTGAAGAAGAAACGGCGGCCGATTTTTCGCGTCGGCCAACGGCGAAAGAACCGTTTCGCGATTCAGCGGATACTCGTGTTGGTCTTGTAACACGAATGTTTCGGGTATTTAATAAAAATCCAGCTGCAACGCAGCGGATCATGCTCATGACCGCAATGGTATTCTTTGTGGGTACCATTTTTGTCTTTGTGTGGACAGCCACGCCGGCGTCAAGTTTAGCGAGCCGAAATAGTACTGCTGCAAAGGTATCGCTTCCACCAAATGCACAAAAATTTGTTAATGATAGAAACAAAGGTTTATGAACAGTGGCCGAGGATTTACGCTCATTGAACTCCTCGTTGTTGTTTCTATTGTCGCGTTTTTGAGTAGCATCATCTTTGCGGTTGTTGGTACTGCTCGTGTCGATGCGAACAACACGGCAATCGTTGCCCAATCGCAGCAGTTTCAAAAAGCGATCCAACTTGCGACCGATCAAAACGGCAGATTGCCCGTAACACCGGTTGGGACATATTACTGTCTTGGAAAGCCTGCGTCTGGCTCGTGTAATTTTTGGTCAACAACAAGTAATACTATTACCGGCAGCGATGCGCTACATACGCTACTGAGCCCAATTATTTCAACAGTCGGTACCGAAGTTCCCACAGTGACCATCGATGGCTATGCCTACAAAGGCGTTGTCTATGAATGTACTGCGCTTTCAACTGATGGTACTCAATGCCAATCAGCCATCGTGTATTGGGCACAGAATAAAGCGACCTGCCGTGTTGGAGCGGTTGCGTATACCGGCACCGACGGCAAGGTCGTGTGCAAACAAGATGCGGGAGTTACCGACAGTTCTGGCTCACACGTCGCAAACGCTACTGACAGAAACGCAAAAACTATCCTAGATATCAATGCTTTGGTTGCTGCAAATGAGGCATGGAAGGCAAGTCACATTGCGCCGGGGCGTGGTGGAATGTATATCGGCGATCCGTTCTCGCAGGGTATTTCTTCTGGTATTTGTATTGGTACGAGTAATGCTCAGGGAACAACATGTGCTAGTTTAATTAACGACACTGTAAATGCTGCATTCGATTCAGTGATGGCAACCGTACCAAGTATGGAATTTGCTCTCTACACAACATCTGGGGATGTTAATGGATATACATACTCTAGCAGTGGTGAATGCTTGCGAGTCGAACCATATGCGCCAAAAACAAATGAGGGTCCTAAATCATGTGAAAATTACATACTTGTATGGTATCTGGAAGGAGGAGGTCAGAGTTGTGGAGTAACCGGAGCATCTGGATCGAATGTTGTGGCGTCTCCGCAATCGTGGAACGGATATACACCACCAAGTGATCTCCGCCTTACACAATGTAGGCTCGTGAAATAATCTGTGGACCTGACCGGATTCGAACCGGTGACCTTTGCTTTGCAAAAGCACTGCTCTACCAACTGAGCTACAGGCCCATGATGCGTTTAATTAACACATTTCGTTCCACAGTCTAGCACCATTTTACATTGTTGCAAACGGTATACTAAGGCGTACATTTTTTGCTATACTCCCGGCATGTCTCCGAGCCACACTATCATCCTATTCTATAAGTACTATCCCGTGGCTGATCCACAAGCTGTTGCTGCGTGGCACGAACAACTGTGTCAAAAGCTGGGCTTGAATGGTCGTCTCATTGTTGCACCCGAAGGGATTAACGGAACATTTGAGGGGAAGACTGATGCTATCGATACCTACATTGCCGAACTCACTGCACAGCCGCACTGTAGCGATATTGACTTCAAAAAAAGTATCGGTGATGGCGCGTCGTTTCCGTGGTTGTCGGTAAAAGTGCGAGATGAAATTGTCAGCGGTCATTTGGGCGCTCGCGACATCAATCCAACACAGAAAACAGGCAAGCGACTATCGCCCGACGAATTGCACGCATGGTTTAGTGAGGGAAAGCAATTCACCATTGTCGACATGCGCAACGATTATGAGTATCAGGTCGGACACTTTACACATTCACTGGCGTCGGGTATGCGAAATTTCCGTGATCTACCGACGGTACCAAAAAAAATTATTGCAGAAAAAACAGCCGACGTGCTCTCGCGGCCAATTGTTACGGTGTGTACTGGCGGCGTTCGTTGTGAGAAGGCGTCGGGATACTTGGTGTCGCAGGGTTTTGATGATGTCTATCAGCTTGATGGGGGTATCGTGTCGTACATGGAAAAGTATCCGGGAAAAAATTTTGATGGTTCACTCTACGTCTTTGATCAACGAGTAACAATGCATTTTAATGATCCGACGACGCACACTGTTATTGGAGCGTGTTCTTTCTGTGGTCGCTCGTGTGAGCGGTACATAAATTGCAAAGACGACGTATGCCACGCACACTTTATTTGTTGTACCGATTGTGGCGCAACTGACATGAGTCGATTCTGCGTTGACTGTGCAAAAAGAGTTACTGTTGTGTAAATAAAAAAACTGCCCTCCGGCAGTTTTTTTATTTCACTCTGCTATGATGCAGTGAGCCTTGTCACTGGGAATTGTATCAAAATAGAATGGCACATGTCAACTTGTGTTTTGAGCCGGTGGAGTGAATCGAACCCTCAGAGCGAAACTGACAAGGCTCGCGCTGCATCCAAGCCACCGGCAGGGCATAGTGTATAAAATCAGTGATCAAATCCTGATTAATAGTTTGTAAAGACAGGTTAAAAAAGGCAGAATGTCGTATATGAGACCAACCACACATATTCATTTCATCGGCATCGGCGGCATCGGTATTTCGGCTATTGCCCGAATGATGCTGCTTGAACATACAGTGGTTACTGGCTCTGATCGTGCAGCGTCGCCGGTTACTGATGCACTCCGTGCTGCTGGAGCAACTATTCATATTGGGCACGACGCACGCCACCTTTCGCCAGAAGTTGCTATGGTCATTTACACCATTGCAATACCTGACGATAATCCCGAGCTCGCTGCAGCAAAAAAACGAGGTATCCTGATGTACACGTACCCAGAATTTCTCGGCATCCTTTCGAAAGAAAAAACAACTATTGCGGTTTCAGGAACACACGGTAAAACAACAACGACCGCAATGATTGCGTCGGTGCTTATTGCGGCAGAACTCGATCCTACCGTTGTTGTCGGTAGCTTGATGAAAAAGACCGATGGTACGTACTCAAATTTTATTGCTGGTACCGGAACATACCTCGTTGTTGAGGCGTGTGAATTTAAACGATCATTCCTTAATCTCTGGCCAGAGATATTAGTTATCACGAATGTCGACACTGATCACCTCGACTACTACAAAGATCTCGCTGATATTCAATCTGCATTTAGAGAGCTTGCTGAACGTGTACCAAAAACCGGTGTCATTATTACTCAGACTGACAACGCCGCTGTTGCGCCGGTACTAACCGGTGTGCATGCCCCGGTACAAAATTATGATGAGGCACTTGCGACAGTGCGAACTATCACGCTCCCCGTACCTGGTGCACATAACGAATCAAATGCTGCCTGTGCACTGATGGTTGCACGGAAGCTGGGTGTTGCTGATACGGTGTCGCTCAAGACACTCGCTGCATTTGGGGGTACGTGGCGTCGATTTGAAAAAAAGGGAATGACACAGAGCGGTGTACTGGTGTACGATGATTATGCCCATCACCCAACAGAAATTAGTGCGGCACTCAAGAGCGCTCGCTTACTCTTTCCGCAGCAGAGAATTGTAGTGGCGTTTCATCCACATTTATATAGCCGCACACGACTGCTCTTTGCTGAATTTGCCGAAGCACTCGCTCAGGCTGACGAGGTTGTGCTCGCTCCTATTTACGCTGCTCGCGAATCGCATGATCCGACAGTTACCGCAGTTAAGCTTGCGGAAGCGATTGCTAGCCGCAGCACACCTGCGCGTGCATGTGAAACGTTCGAATCTATCGCTGAGTATCTCCGGTCGCACACGGGTTCGGGCGACGTCATTATTACCATGGGAGCCGGAGATATATACAAAGTAGCAGAAAGCCTGATAGAATAAGGCCCTATGACACGTAATCAAATTGTTTTTTTCCTCGGTGTTCTGGTTGCTGGCACACAGTTTTTAGGCATTCCATATGACTGGAAAAATATCCTCTATATTGTCATTGGCGCGGTGCTCGTGGGGCTTTCAATTCTTGTGTATACCCGTGAGCGGCATCTGTTTCCAAAAACACCGAGAGTAATTCCACCGGCGCCACCATCAAACCCGTCGAAGCATCTTGCACAGCATAATCAACCTAGCCAGTCGTACGATGGGAATACTCAAATCGCTCAGTAATGAAGTCCGCAGTCGGTGGATGGTTCTCCTCGGAGCGATACTGGCACTCCTTGCTATATCGCTCTTTTTGATCCCGATGTTATTGCAGAGCTCGTACTCATTTAGTGGCGCGGTTTCTGAAGAGGTGTTGCGGCCAAAAGTTTCTCACGTTGGTGTACCCGATTCGGTTAAAGCAATTTACATGACAAGCTGGGTAGCGGGCACGCCCTCCCTCCGCGCAAACTTGATCAAATTACTCGATGATACCGAGGCGAATGCGGTGGTCATCGACATTAAAGATTACACCGGCAACATTAGCTTCGAAGTACACGATCCAGATCTCCAGGCAATTGGTTCTGTTGATCCGCGTATTGCAGATATCGACGAACTCATTCAAATGCTCCACGACAAAAATATCTATGTTATTGGCCGCCTGTCAGTATTTCAAGACGCATTCATGACCAAACACCAACCCGGATGGGCGGTGAAACGGGCGAGTGATGGAGCAGTATGGAAAGATCGCAAGGGTATTTCATGGATTGATCCGGGCTCAAAAGATATGTGGAAATACATTGTGTTGGTGGCAAACGAATCGTACAACCGCGGTTTTGATGAAATCAATTTTGATTACATCCGATTTCCCTCAGATGGCGATATGAAAAACATTGCCTATCCGTACAGTCAGGGTATTGGAAAACCTGAAGTCATGCGGAGCTTTTTTCAGTATCTCCGTGAACAACTCAACGATACCGGGATGATTATTTCTGCTGATTTGTTTGGCATGGTTACCACAAACACCGACGACCTTGGTATTGGTCAAGTGCTCGAAAATGCGTTGCCGTATTTTGATTACGTTGCGCCAATGGTCTATCCGTCACACTATCCCGCAACGTGGAATGGCCTTAAGAATCCAGCGGAGCACCCGTATGAAGTTATTAAACTCAGTATGGGGCCAGCGGTAGCACGTGCGACCGCACTCGGCATTTCACCACTTAAACTCCGCCCATGGCTCCAAGATTTTGACCTCGGCGCCACCTATACCGCTGATATGGTACGCAAACAAATCCAGGCAACGTACGACGTTGGTCTCACAAGTTGGATGCTGTGGGACGCATCGAATACTTATACGCCGGGGGGATTGCTGCCGGAATAAAACGTGTCTAAGTGATATACTGATACCAAATGGATAATAGGATCACCTATTTTGCAATGACCGATGCCCGAAACAAGCAGGTGCCCTTTGGCATCAAGGCTGAAGACCGCACTCGGCATGTGTACGTCATTGGTAAAACCGGTATGGGCAAGTCGACCTTGCTCGAGAATATGGCTGTCCAAGATATTAAGTTTGGCGACGGATTAGCCTTTATCGACCCGCACGGAAAGACAGCAGAATTGCTGCTCGACTACGTGCCCGAAGAGCGCATTAAAGATGTGCTCTATTTTGCGCCGTTCGACCTCGAACACCCAGTGTCATTTAATGTGATGGAAGACGTTGGCATGGAAAAGCGTCATCTGGTATCAAGTGGGCTCATGAGCGCTTTCAAAAAAATCTGGGTTGATGCCTGGAGCGCTCGCATGGAGTACATTCTCAACAATATCCTGCTCGCGCTACTCGAATATCCGGGCTCAACACTGATTGGGGTAAACCGCATGCTTGCCGACAAAGACTATCGTAAAAAAGTTGTCGACAATGTGAGCGATCCGGCAGTGCATTCGTTCTGGGTTGATGAGTTTGCAAAGTATGGTGAACGATACATGCAGGAGGCAGGTGCTGCTATTCAAAATAAAATTGGTCAATTCGTATCAAATCCGGTGGTGCGCAATCTCATCGGTCAGCCAAAATCGTCGTTCGATATTCGAAAAATGATGGATGAAAAAAAAATTCTCATCATTAACTTGTCGAAAGGGCGAGTGGGTGAGGCAAATGCAAATCTGCTCGGTAGCATGATTATCACCAAGGTCTACCTTGCGGCAATGTCACGCGCCGAATTATCACCTGCGCAAATGAAGCTGATGCCGAATTTCTATTTATACGTAGACGAGTTTCAATCGTTTGCAAACGAATCATTTGCCGACATTTTGTCTGAGGCGCGTAAGTACAAACTGAACCTAACGATGGCGCACCAATATATTGAACAAATGAGCGAAGAGGTGCGCGCAGCGGTATTCGGCAACGTGGGTACCATGATTACCTTCCGTGTTGGCGCATACGACGCTGAGGTGCTCGAAAAGGAGTTTGCCCCGCAGTTTGAAGCTGAAGACTTGGTCAACCTCGGCGCGTACCAGCTCTATTTGAAACTGATGATCGACGGCGTCAGTTCGCAACCGTTCTCTGCGTCATCGCTACCACCAATTGCAAAACCTGAAACAAATAATAAAGATCGCATTATTGATTCGTCACGCCAGCAATTTTCTCGTCCGCGAAATGAAGTTGAAGAAGCAATTAGAATTTGGCATGAACCTATTCAGGTGCAAGCACGAACAGCATCACAGCCGGCAATTGATCGGCCGCGCTCTGATCGATCTCCACAAAAATCTGTTGCCGTCACTACTCCCGCTAGCCCTGCTGCGCCAGCTCCCGCTCGACCTCCAGCAATTCAATCACCAGTAGCTTCACAGCGAGCACGTGATGATCGTGAAAAAGCGCTCCGGCAAACAATTTCTCTTTCGTACCGCTCACGTATTGAAGATGAAAAACGTGCTGAGGAACAAAAGAAAACTGATGCCCGAAAAAAAGAATTCGACGACCGACGCCGCAGTAAAGAGGCGAGTACTCAAAATATGAGTGCCCTGCGCGATGCCCTTACCACTGTTTTGGCACAGTCGCAGACACAACCAGAATCACAACCGCAGCCCGCAGCCGATCATCACCCTGTTCAAAAAAAGGAATTCACCCAGACGAATGTTACGTCGAATACCACACATATCAATACGGTGAATGTGCAACCTGAGCGGCAAGCACCTGCCCCACCCCCACGTCCGCAACAAGTAGTGCCACCACGTCAACACAAAAAAGAAATTTCTCCGGATGCGCTCAAAAAGGTGCTTACGACACCTAACGCACCTCGTCCATGACCAACATACTCGTGTTCTCGCTTGCGTATGATCCGCTCATCGGCGGCGCTGAAATTGCACTCCAAGAAATAGTAAAACGGTTGCCACAGTACCATTTTCATATTGTGACTATGCGTTTTTCATCGCAGCACCCGGTGCATGAGGTGCGGGATAACGTATCGGTGTACCGTGTTGGTATGAGCGGAATAGTGAGTGTCGACAAGGGAGCGTACCTCCTGTTGGCTCAACGAGTTGCCCGTGAGATTATTGCAGCACAACCGATTGCATGTGTTTGGTCACTGATGGCAAGTTATGCTGGTTTTGTTGGTAGTGTTGTTGCTCAAAAACATGCGCTTCCGTTTGTGCTGACTCTTCAAGAAGGTGATTCAGTGTACGATCTCCAAAAACGATTTGCGCTGGTACGGCCGTGGTTTAAAAAAATATTCACCAGTGCAACGCATGTGCAAGCTATTTCACAGTACCTAGCTCGTTTTGCCCGTGACATGGGGGCTCGGTGTCCGGTAACAGTCATTCCAAATGGTGTCGATTACGCTCATTTTTCTGCGATTACTCCGCTTCCTGCCTATGCACAACCACTGTTTGCAAAAGTGCCCGGAGAATTAGTGCTCATCACCACCTCGCGCCTCGTTCAAAAGAATGGCATTGCTGATGTTATCGACGCCATGCCGGCTATTAATCCGGAGGTGCGATTTGTGATTGTCGGTGACGGCGTACTTCGACCAGAGCTTGAGCACCAGACCCATAACCTTGGTATTGCCGGTCGGGTGAGTTTTTTGGGAACGCAACCGCACCAATTGTTACCGTCATTTTTACAAGCATCAGATATGTTCATCCGACCATCGCTTTCTGAAGGATTCGGCAACTCGTTTGTTGAAGCGATGGCCTCGGGTATCCCGGTTATTGCAACACCGGTTGGCGGCATTCCCGATTTTATTACTGATCAAGAAACAGGTTACTTCGTGTCGCCAAAAAGCCCACACGATATAGCAGTTGCGGTGAATGCGCTCGCTGCCGATCAAGCGCTCCGATTTAAACTGGTGCAGCAAGCGTTAGCAATGGTACGCGAACGCTACGACTGGGACACTGTTGCTGCCACAATGGGTGCACGTATTTTTTCGACATTTTCATGAAGGTAGCAATTATTGGTGCTGGATTGTTTGGAATAACCGCAGCTCTTGAACTCGATGCGCATGGGCATCAGGTAACAGTATTTGAGCGTTTGCCCGATATGTTACAGGCCGCATCAGGTATTAACCAGTATCGACTGCATCGCGGCTATCACTACCCCCGCAGTCCACAAACAATTGCTGCCTGTATTGCTGCGGAGGAATCATTTACAAAAATGTACGGAGGGGCGCTGCTGACTGATAATCAGCATTACTACGCAATTGCGAAAGAGGGTAGCCGCACGTCAGCACAGGATTTTAGTGAGCTCTGTAGCAAATATAACCTTGCGCATGTGTCAGACATTCCGCCGTACATTAATGCAGATAGGGTTGAAGATGTTTTCCGGGTACCAGAGACGTTGATTGATCCTGACATGCTCCGTACGCTGTGCAAGAAAAAGCTGGAAGGTTCAACGGTAACAGTGCACTACGACGTGTCGGTTACAGCGACCGAGCTCACCTCTTTCGATCATATTGTTGTTGCTGCGTATGCCGCTAGTCATGCGGCACTTGGAACAGCGGCACCGAATGATGAATACCAGTTTGAAGTTTGCGAAAAACCAGTAGTAAAATTGCCCAACATATTTGCCCAACAGAGCATGGTTGTTATCGATGGTCCGTTTATGTGTTTTGATCCCTACGGCACTACTGGGTATCACGTTATCGGAAATGTCGTTCATGCAATTCACGCAACAAACGTAGGAAAAACACCGATCATACCAGCGGAACTTGTTCCGGTGCTGAATGCGGGTGTCATTACACAACCACCAGTAACTCGAATTACAGATTTTTTTGCTGCAGCTGAGGAATTTTTCCCGGGATTTTCTCGAGCAACACACATTGGCTCAATGTTTACTATTCGTACCGTGTTACCACGAACCGACGCAACCGACGAACGTCCAACAATTGTGCGGGCAATCAGTGATCGTATTACACTGATCTTTTCAGGAAAATTGGTGAACTGCGTACTTGCTGCACGCGACGTGGTTACGCGGCTTTCTGGTGTTCAAGGATAGCCCGAACCTGCAAGGCGAATGTACCGTCGGTGACACCGGGGCGTGTTCCAGAGTCCGGAAGGGTAAATGCGCGGACCTCTTCTTCAAGAGCTGAGGTGTCTGCTTCGAATATACTTGTTCGAGTACCTGCTCGTTCTTCATAGAGTGTTGCGTCAGTCCATACTAGTTTTGTGCCGTTGGTGCGGTGCACAGTAACGGTCTTTTCTTTTGTCTGCGATACACGGTTGTATGCAAGCTTTCCAACAACGACCGAGCCCTTGCTGAGAGAATATGTCGCAATATCTTGTGCTGTTTTTACACCGCTACTTGAACATTTTTTCAGCGACAGTTTTGGTCCGAACAGTGATACTGCGAGTGCAATGTCGTGACAGACGAGGGTATGTTCGAGTGTATCTTTAAACGTGCCGTACTTGTGCCAGGTACTCTCCAACATTTTCGGCACTTCTTTGTGAGTAGCAAGTATCCGCATGATTTCTTTCCATACCGGATGGTGTACAAAAATGTATCCCGCGTAGATGTGGACGTGTTGTTTTTTAGCAGCCGCAATGAGTTCGGTGATCTCTGAGCTTGAACTGCCGAGCGGCTTCTCAATATGAACGCTCTTTCCTGCAGCAATCAATTGACTCGCAATATCAACATGAGTACGGGTTGGTGTGGCAATGACCACAAATGAAATTGTTGGGTCAGCGCAGATACTCTCAATCGATAGCACCGGAATTTCTGCATACCCAGCTTGAAGCCAATCGGTAGTTTCGGTGGCACCACTGTGGCAGATTGCTGCAATAGTAATATGCGGTTGCGAGATGTATGCGGCAAGCAGTTTTTTGCCCCATGCACCGAGGCCGATAATTGCTATTTTTAACTGGCGGTGCATAATGATTTCACCACAATACCATGAAAATTGTCCTTGCCGCAGGCGTATTCTTTCCTGATGTCGGCGGACCCGCAACCCACGTCCGACGAATTGCTGAAGCGCTTGTACTGCGCGGTGTTCGAGTTACCGTTGTTGCCTATGGCGACTATGCCGGTTCGAACGAATTTTCGTTCCGAGTTGAGCGGGTATCGCGCCGACTCCCTGGGCCTATTCGTTGGGCGGTGTACCTCTTTCGAGTAGTGCAGCATGCAATGGATGCTGATACGATTTACGCATTTGATCCAACTGCCGCCGGTATGCCCGCACGTCTTGCTGCATTCGTCCTCCGAAAAAAGTTTATTATCCGCGTTGGTGGAGATCCTATTTGGGAACGTATTGTTGAGCGCGGCACGCGATTTCTTTCGATGGATGAGTACTATCGCCAGGGGTTAGCGAGTAAAGATAAGCCGATACTTTTTTCGGCCATTTCTTTTTTATTACAGCACTCGCCAGTTATTATTACCTACAACGACATGATAAAGTCGTTATTCGTTAATCATTTTGGGGTGAGCGCGGCATCTGTTCGTATATTTCCAAATCCAATTATTGGACGACAAGCGCAGATCGCGCCGTTGTCCCTGCCGCCAGCATTTCTCTTTGCTGGTCGTTTTGTTGCCTACAAAAATTTACCCACGCTCATTCATGCGTTTAACCACGTATGGGAGCAGAAAAAAACCGGCACGCTGACACTTATTGGTAGTGGTCCTGATGAGCCTGCGCTCCGTGAATTGGTACGGATGTTACCGTCTGCTGATGCAATTACCTTTGAAGCGGCAACGCCGCAGGTAGAGCTCTTTAAAAAAATTCAGAAGGCAACGGTATGTGTCGCACCGGCACTCACTGAGTTTAATCCAAATTTTATTCTCGAAGGGTTATCTTTTGGCCGCCCTGCGATTATCACTGAAGGCAATGGTCTCACTGTAACTCTTCCTCCTGATTGGCAATTTAATCCACGGAGCGAACGACAACTTGCGTCACGACTCGAGCAATTTTATGACGAATCATACGTGCGCGCCGCTGAAAAAATTGTTTCTGAGTTGCCACTCTCAATTACGTGGGAGGACACCATTGCGAAGCATCTCGAACTGTTAGGCATTCCTGTTCCGCTCAGTCCGTACGCTAAAAAATAATTATTATGCAAGTACTGATGCTCTCAACCGATCCAAAAGTGCTCGAACAGGGTAGTGCTGTTCGGCGGCGCATGCATGGCTACGGCACGCTGTTTGACCACCTTCATGTGGTGTTGTGCACGCCAGCGGCAAGTGAGGTTCAGATTCTCGGATCCTCGGTAGCACTCTACCCTGTCGGCCGCTGTACAAAAATAGGTGCGCTGATACGCGGATACACTACTGCGGCAGGGATACTGCGCCGTGGTGATCTTTCCACGCCGTGGGTGATTACCGCACAAGATCCCTTTGAAATTGGTTTCATTGGCGTACTCCTTTCGTGGCGATATGCAGTGCCACTCCATGTCCAAATTCATACTGATATTACCGATTCGTATTTTGTTCGAGCAAATCTTAAAAATATGTTGCGAGTGATCATTGCTCGGTTGGTTATTCCGCGAGCCCATGCGCTTCGTGTGGTGTCGCGTAGAATGCAGCAGGCACTCATTGCTCGGTGGCCGCAGGTAGCACACATGCCAATTGTTGTTCTCCCTATCCATATTGTTTTACAGGACAATGGTGGAGCCCCAACACTTGATCTAAAAAAGAGATATCCACAGCCAACACACCGGGTGCTCATGGCGTCTCGCCTTGAGGCAGAAAAAGATATCAACCTTGCTATTGAAGCTTGGCCGCAGGTAGTGTCACACGTACCAGGTGCGATGCTTATTATTGTGGGAGAAGGATCATATGCTGAACAGCTCCGCTCACTGGCAGCGCACATTGCTCCACAATCAGTTATGTTTGAGCCGTGGCAATCGAGCATGGTAGGTGTGTACGCTTCGGCTGATGTATTCCTTCTCACCTCGGAATTTGAGGGATACGGTATGACACTGGCTGAAGCAGCTACTGCAGGTGTGTCTATTGTGTCTACTGATGTTGGTATTGCCCGCGATGTTGGAGCGTACATCACTGAACACTCTGCTCAGAGCGTCGCGGATGCGGTCGTCCGGGCGCTCACCGAACGCCGCCGGCCAATACCAGTGCCGGTAGTATCAAAAGAAGCGTATCTTGCAGCATTTAAAGAATCGATTGACGCAGCGTATACTGCACACACATCCTCAGTGAAATGAAAGCCCTGATTATTACTCAAACAGTAGATACTCGTGACCCCGTACTCGGTTTTTTTCATGGATGGATTTCGCAATTTTCATCGCTCTTTTCAAAAACGACGGTCATTTGTTTGAAGCGAGGATCGTACGATTTGCCGGGAATTTCGGTGCACTCACTTGGAAAGGAGGAGGGAAGCATGTCGCGCATCACGTACATACTTCGCTTGTATCGTGCACTCTGGAAATCTCGCGGCCAGTATGATGTTGTGTTTGTACATATGAATCAGGAGTACGTGTTGCTTGCGGGGTGGCTGTGGCTCCTCATGGGGAAAAAAGTGTATTTGTGGCGAAATCACCATGCGGGAAACGCACTGACTACTATTGCAGCTTCGTTCTGTACGAATGTATTTTGTACATCTCGCTTTTCATATACTGCGCGATACCCAAAAACAAGAATCATGCCGGTAGGTATTGATACTGATGTGTTTACTGCGCCGGCACACACGGCACGAGTTCCACGATCGGTACTGTTTTTATCACGCATTGCACCGTCAAAGAAAGTTGAAGTGTTTATTGAAGCACTGCGAATACTGCACGCTCGAGGAATTTCGTTTACTGCCTCAGTGTATGGTGAAGCAATTCCGGAACATCGTGCGTATGCCGGCATGCTCCGTGCAGACGTTGCTACTGCGGGGCTTGCTGATTGTGTGCAATTCTATCCGGGTATATCAAACGAACGTACGCCAGAGGTGTACGCTGTGCATGCGGTGTCTGTGAACACCAGTTCAAGTGGTATGTATGATAAGACAATTTTTGAGGCGATGGCATGTGGTGCACTTACCGTTTCAGGAAACAAAAATTTGATCGATAACATCGATTCGCGACAACTCATGGCAACGGTATCTCCCGAAGCGTTGGCAGAGCGGCTTGCAGAGGTTCTCGAAATTCCGGATGATGTTCGTGCTGAGATTGTGGCACATAATCGAGTCTACACTGAGAATGTACACTCACTCACTGCACTCGTATCAGCACTTCAAAAAAGCATTGGAGCTGAGACACATCGTTTTGCTCGGTACTCAAAGGCAGCGCGATATGTCATTTCTGGTGGAGTTGCAGCCACCCTCGATCTCGCGTTGCTTTACTTTTTTACAACGGTGTGTGATATTTGGTACCTTGCGTCTGCGCTGCTCGCGTTTCTGATTGCTGTGGGCGTTAGTTTTATGTTGCAAAAATTTTGGACATTTGCTGATGCGACAACACACCGGTTGCGTTCACAAATGAGTCTGTTCTTTGTGGTGATGTGCGTCAATCTTGGGTTAAACACGCTGCTCATGTTTCTGTTTGTGGAGTACGGAGGGGTGCCGTACCTTGGAGCACAAGTACTCGCTGGAGGGTTGATTGCCTGTGAGAGTTTTTTCATTTATCAAAGGGTGTTTGGTATGCGGGTGTAGTAGCAACAGTAATATGCGTAACCATACAATCGTAGCAATTATCGGACTGATGCTGCTCTTTGTTGTACTTCGATTGCCCGGCCTCGCACTACCGTATCATCAGGATGAATGGAAAAACGCCTACAGTGCAGAAGTTGGCGGTGCTGAATCGGGAAATTTATTTCATCCGCCCCTCACAGCACTCTTACTGCAGCTTGGAGTTGCACTCTTTGGTGGAGAATCGATCCGAGTGCTCACACTGCTGTTCAGTGTCATATCGGCAGTGTTGCTATGGATAGCAGTAGAGCGGCGCGCGGGCACCCGCGCCGCTCACTGGAGTCTCTTTTTTTATGCGCTGTCGTTTTGTTCGGTTTGGGCGTCACTCATGGTTGATACCGACGGCGCGATACTCCCGGCGTTCTTTCTGTTGTCTATCTACTGTTACGACCGAGCCACACATCCGCATGCAACACACTGGTGGTGGGCTGCAGTTGGTGCAGCACTGTTGTTGGGATTGTTAGTAAAGCTCAGTTTCGTGCTGGTGGTAGGAGTGCTGGTACTCGATCTTTTCTGTGTCCATTATCGATCAATCACCCGACGGCAGATACTTGCTGCAGTTGGTGGAATTATTGGTTTCGGCATACTTTTTGTTGCAGGGCTGCTTCTCACGCCGCTCGTGTATCCTGCGTTTCGCTTGGATGAAATGATTTCCCACGCGCTCTATTTCGTACAACTTTCTGGTCGAAACTACACCCAAATAGTTGCGCAAGCGATTAAAATTGTTATGTATCTTTCACCAATCCTTGTGGTGCCGCTCGTATTGTATCGTCGAGAAACGTTTTCGCGCACGCGAGTGTTTTCGTTCTATGTACTACTCGGCTGTCTATTTTACTTTATCATCTTTGATTTTTCTCGGGGTGCGCTTGATAAGTACCTCCTGTTTTTAGCTGCTCCACTCTCAGCAATTACGGGAGTCATTACAGCGCGAGTGTTCTCGCGGACGAAGACAAGTACTGGAAATTTTGCACTCAGCATCAGTGGTGTGTGTGCTGCAGTTGCTGTATACATGTCTCAGTACCTGCCACACGTTGTTGCTCCGCTCTATCCAAAATCTGAGTGGTTTAGCCGCGTCCTCCACGGTGAGTGGACAGTTCTCACGCCGTTTACCGGTGGTTCAGGACCGCTCGGTTTCTATGTCTCTTTCTTACTCATCGGCAGCTCGTTTGTACTTGCGGGTATCTATGCTGCGCTTGGGCTGATTCGTCCACACCTACAGAGGGGCGCACTCATAGCAATAATTCTTATCAGCGTTGCGTACAACACTGTGTTTATTGGTGAGTTTTCATTCGGTACGATGTACGGCAACGCTGGTGATCTCCTTAAAACACTCATAGTGGACATAGAAAAAAACCCCACAATCACTCGTGTTATTACGTACAATGACATTGGGGCATACGAGCTTACCAAGCTCAATCGGTACGCTGATCGGTTCTATGCTGCTCCTCAGTATGAAGCAGTACACGCAGTACGGTTTGAGGCACATACTGGCCACTACCTTGTTATTGACGTCCCACATATAAATCCAGATAGTTTTTATGGCAGATTTTTCAGTCAGTGTAATGTTATAGTTGAGCGACACTCAGGTGTGATTACTGGAACAATCTATGAATGTCTTCCATGAACGAAGCAATAACCCGCTACTTTTCTGAGCAACACACCGACAGATCCTACTGGCGGCACCGAAATCGTTTTTACTACTGCTACGTTCAGTCACTCATTGATTTTTTTGTACCAGTAGATGCTCGAACGCTTACCATCGATTCGCCGCTGCAGACACTTCGGCCGGCAGCTGGTGCGCCATCAGATACATACCACTACGTTGTGTGCTCAGATGTTTTAGGGTATGTTGCTGACATTGAAACGACATTCCGCGATATCGCACCGCTCCTTGATGTAAACGGCAAGCTGATCATCACCCAGTACAACTCGTTTTGGGAGCCAGTGCTTCGACTGGCGTCGTTTCTCCGACTCCGTGCTCCGTCGATCGAACAAAACTGGCTCTCACCGATTGATCTTAAAAATGTACTTCACCTCGCCGGATTTGAAGTGATAAAATCAGGCACAAAAATGTTGGCACCAAAGTATGTTCCGCTGGTGTCAGCGTTCCTCAATAAAATAGTTGTGAACATTTTTCCGTTCTCTCGTCTGGGATTCATTCATTATGCGATAGCCCGAAAGGTGTCGGTAGCAGCAGTGCGCACACACACGGCAACACCACCGTCGATCTCCATTGTTGTGCCTGCTCGAAATGAAGCGGGGACGATCGAAAAAATTGCCCATGAATTGCCAGCGCTTGGCGCCTATACCGAAATTATTTTTATTGAAGGTAACTCAACTGATAACACTCTCGCGGAGATCAAGCGTGTTGTTGCCGCTCACACCAACACACAGAATGGGGAAGGTAAACCAACGGGCAAAGTGCTTTCGTATGGAGTGCAGCCAGGTAAGGGGAAGGGTGACGCGGTTCGCACCGGCTTTGATATGGCTACTGGCGACATTCTCGCTATTTATGACGCCGATATGACCGTGCCCGCAGACGAAGTTATTAAATTTTACCGAGCACTCGTCGATAACAAAGGTGAATTTATGAACGGGTCTCGACTGGTGTATCCAATGGAAAAGCAATCAATGCGCCTGCTCAACTTTTTCGGCAATAAATTTTTTAGTTTTGCATTCAGTTCAATTCTTGGTCAATCGCTTAAAGATACACTCTGTGGCACGAAGGTGCTGTGGCGCACTGACTATCTGGACATTATCAAAAACCGCGCGTTCTTTGGAAACTTCGATCCGTTCGGCGACTTCGATTTGTTGTTTGGAGCGGCAAAGCTTAACCTCAAAATTGTTGATGTGCCGGTGCATTACAAAGACCGCACCTACGGCACTACAAATATCAACCGCTGGAAGCATGGGTGGCTGCTGCTGAAAATGACCGTCTTTGCTGCAAAAAAATTAAAGTGTCGATAGTTTTTTTGTATGAAACACACAACACCTGCCGAGCAGCACTTCGATGACATTGCCGCAACCTACGACTTTTGGAAACATAAAAATGCGTATTATTACACGCATCTAAAGGCGCTTTTTCGATCGATCACCCCGGCACATTCGCGCGTGCTCGAAATTGGTTGTGGTACGGGAGATATTGTGGCTGCACTTAATCCTTCACACGGAATTGGTACCGATATTAGCGAAGCAATGATTGTCTGTGCTCGAAAAAAATACGCACACGTGCCGACTCTCACCTTTAATCGTGTTGATGTATTTGAAGAGACGACCCCCTACGATACCGACTACATTCTCATGGTAGACGTGCTTGAACACATTGATCGGCTGCCCGATTTTTTGAAACATATTGCTGCGCTCACGCTGCCTGGCACGCGCATTGTTATTTCAGTTGCGAATCCGCTGTGGGAACCAGTACTCATGCTTGCCGAAAAAATGGGCATGAAAATGCCTGAAGGCCCGCATCATCGATATACAATTGCTGAAACCGAAGCTATGTACGTTGCAGCAGGATTACGTATTGTTGAAAAAAACTATCGACTGCTCATACCAAAAAAAGTATTTAGCAGCGAATGGGTTAACCGCATTTTTTATCGCAACTCACTCTTGAGACGCTACGGCTCCGTTATTTATTGGGTGCTTGAAAAGGCCTGAAAGCGTGGTATTGTAATCAGCAATGGCAATCGTCATAAAGGCGAAAAAAACACTCTCGTTGAGCGATTTTAAGGAACTCTGGGCAAGTAAGGAGCTCCTCTATTTTTTTACGTGGCGCGATCTTAAGATCCGGTATAAGCAAACCATGATAGGTGTGTTGTGGGCGCTCTTTCAACCATTTATTACTATGGTTATTTTTACCATCTTCTTTGGTATGTTTGGAAAGATTCCTTCCGACAATATTCCGTATCCTGTGTTCGTGTACTCGGGTTTGCTGTTGTGGCAACTTTTTTCTGCATCACTACTACAAGCGAGCAATAGTTTAGTCGGTCAACAAAATTTACTGACGAAGGTGTATTTTCCGCGACTGATTCTGCCTATTTCATCGATCTTTTCAAACCTTGTTGATTTTGCTGTGGCATCACTGATTTTGATTGGACTCATGGTGTACTACGGATTTGTGCCACACCTTGTCGGCTTGCTACTGCTGCCTATCCTCGTCATTATCACCTGCGTGTTCTCACTCGGCCTTGGTTTCTTCCTCTCGTCGCTCAATGTGAAGTATCGTGACATTAAGTATATTTTGCCGTTCTTTGTGCAGTTGCTGCTCTTCGTGACTCCAGTTATTTATTCGCCGAGTATTTTGGGAACGTGGTCATGGGTGCTCGCTCTTAACCCGATGACTGGTGTTATTAAAGCCGCTCGTGCAGCGTTGTTTGGGTTGCAGCCAATTAATTGGTTCCTCCTGTTTCTCTCTGCGGCAGTGTCAGTTGTGTTACTTGTGCTTGGGTACATTTATTTCAAGAAAACTGAACGTTATTTTGCCGATCTCATCTAACATGAACAACGACATGCATAAAGCCGGAGCTCCGGTGAAACCGATTATTGAAGTACGTGGTATTTCAAAATCGTATTCAATTACCCATTCAAACGAGCGGTATGTATCGCTGAGAGACAGCATCATGAATGTTGTCCGCGCACCCTTTCGGTTTCTTAAACAAAAAGCGCGAGTAGCAATTGGACGTTCTTCGAATGATGTATTCTGGGCGCTCAAGAATGTAAATACCTCAATTAACGCGGGTGAAATTGTTGGAGTTATTGGTGCAAATGGTGCAGGCAAATCGACCTTTCTCAAGGTACTTAATCGTATTACTGAACCAACGTCTGGCGAAGTGGTTGTGCGCGGAAAAATTTCATCACTGCTTGAAGTTGGTACCGGCTTCCATCCCGAGCTGACTGGTCGCGAAAACATCTTCTTTAATGGTGCTATTTTGGGTATGACACGCAAAGAAATCGCACAAAAATTTGATGCCATCGTGGCGTTCGCTGAGATGCAGCAGTTTCTCGATACGCCGGTGAAGCGGTATTCGTCAGGTATGAATGTGCGCCTCGCGTTTTCAGTAGCTGTTCACATGGAGCCAGATATTCTGTTGATTGATGAGGTGCTCGCTGTTGGTGATGCCGCCTTTCAAAAAAAATGTCTTGAAAAAATCCACGAAGTTGCTAAACGTGACAAGCGCACTATTTTATTTGTGAGCCACAACCTTGATGCGGTGCAGAGTCTTTGTGAACGAACGCTCCTGTTTGAAAAGGGTGAAATTACCACGGAGGGTGAGACTCAACATGTTATTAAAACGTATCTCAATCGACAGGCAACAGCGGTGCAGCAGGCAACTGTTGTGCTACCTGCGTTGCCTGAAAAACCATTTCAAATTACCCAGGTGATGATCCGCAATGTACAAGGCGCGCCTGAAACAACTATCGAAGCGGGACAACCGTTTTCGGTTGAAGTGACGTATGAGACCCGTATTGAGCGTGCAGGATTCCTCATTATTTTGCAGTGTATCAATGAGTATGGCTCAACGGTCTTTTTTGTACGAGATACCGATGTTAACACTGAGCTCATAACACATCGTACCCGCGGCGTGCACACTTCGACGTTTACCTTTCCAGCCGGTTCACATATTTCATTGAACACTGGCCGGTACACAATTACCGCTCGAATAGACAGCGATCCAGCGAGTGAAGTGGTGCTTCCAATAACTATTTCCGATACATTGAAACGCTTCAACCATTTTCCGGGGAGCATTCTTGTTGGTGATGCGTGGAAGAATAGCGAGAACGAGCATCGTAGAGAAAAATAAAAACACCACCCAAACGTTTCGGGTGGTGTGCAGAGTACGGATGATGCGTACTCCTATCTCATGTCGAGAATCTTCTCAAGGTGATTGCTGTCGACGTAGCTGCGGGCTTCGAGGAATTGGTCGATAGTCATGTTGCCAAAGTAGAGGGGGTCGCCCTCCGTATTGTGCATGACTTTCGTCGCATCATCGAGCTCAAGTACGTACTTGAGCAATGCGTCGTCAACAACAGGATCGTCGTCGGGCGTGAAGGTGATACCAAAGTTTTTGGTGAGAATGCCACGGCAAGCAGGATCCTTGAACATCGCTGTTCCGGGATACGCTGTTGCCGTAAACATTTTCTGATTCACCGATGCCTTGGCGTGCACATACTCGGTACTACCGGGCATGAGGCCTTGGGTAGCAAGTTCGACTTGCCACAGGATGAACGCGACACTCGTTTGGAGGTCGTGTAGTCCTTCACCAGGGAATCCCATGATCCACGTGCAGTTGCCGTGAATGCCAACGTCTCGACAGTTTCGGACACCTTTGACCATTGTCTGGGGCAAATCGAATCCGTTGATACGTTCCATCACGTTCGTATTTGAACCACGAGGTCGGAGGATGAATCCTCCTTTGTTCATGCGTTCAAGTACGTTCGCGCTGGCACTCTCAGCACCAAAGCCAATATAGACGCAACCAGCTTTGGCCATTTGTTCAGCACGCTCGTCGGCGGCTTCATCGAGTCGAGTGTGCGTGCCCCACCGCAATCCATCCAGAGGTTTGAAGGCTTCTGGTAGGAGTGCAATGCGTCGCTTGTCGACAGCGAAGTTATCGTCGTTGAAGCCGAAGAAATCGAGATTGTACTTATGCTTCATGTACGATACTTCGTCGAGAATGTTCTGGCATGACCGCATGCCGTAGCGGCGTTCGCCCTGCGCTCCGCGGTAGCAGAAGGCACAGGCGTACGGACAGCCACGGCTTGAAACGGCAGTTAAACTGCGCTTCATTTCGAACGGTGCGGCTGAGCTGTTGTTGGCAGCCAATCCCCACACAGGCACAGTGATGTACCATTCGAGAACTGGGTTGCCGTCAACATCCTCTTCCAATAAATCCCATGCAGCAAAGGGGAGTGCATCGAGATTTGTTGGTCGATCGCCAGCGTAGACAAACCGGTCGCGCCCGTTGATTATTCCAAAGAATTCGGGAACCTGGGTCATGTCAAAACTGTTTTGCTTTGCACGCAACACGTTTCGGCATAGTACCAGGAGGATGTCGTCACCTTCAGAGTGAGCTACGGCATCAACGTCATTGAGCCAGCCACGCTGGAACAATCCGTCTTTGAGTTCTGTTGCCAGTCCACCACCGGATACAATGAATGCATCCGGAACAATCTGACGACAGATACCTGAAACGAACTGTTGCCAACGAAGCGTGGTGATCATGCCGGAGAGGCCGATCACGTCGGGATCGCCATACTTGTGCATGTGTCGAGAGATCTTGCCGGCGGTTTCGCTGTAGCTTAACCATCTGCCGTTCGGTTTTCCTGCAGCCAGTTCATCGGTAATACGATACGCGTTCAGGTCGAGAATACTGACATCAGCGCCGTACTCGCGAAGTCGCGCAGCCAGAAGCCCCGGTCCTTGCGGTGGGGTATTCGGTTGAGCAGATTCGCGCAGCGGCATGTTGATAAGCAGCACTCGCAGGCCCTGCAATTCAGAAAAGCCCATCGTATCGACGATAGTGCTCGGGTGTGGAGGTTTTGGCTTTTTGCCAATCTCCAAAACGGGTAATGCCATGCTCCACATCCTTTCGGGTGAGTTGTGTGTTGGAGGATAATCTTGAGAAGTTCTCAAAGAACAATACTCCCGCATTATGCATAAAAAGTTGAATATAATCAAGGTGCGTGGTATTTTTACGCAATGAATTCTCTCGGTATCATGCAAGGCCGTTTGTCAGCGTCAGAAGCAGGCAGATTTCAGTTTTTTCCGACAGAAGAGTGGTCTGCGGAGTTCGCAATTGCCAAAGAGCTTGGTTTTGATCACATCCAGTGGTTTCTCGATAGAGATATTCCTGACTTTGATCCGATTCGCGATATATGGCTCGATGCTGCAATACTTGAAAAAATTGATCGGGCGGGCGAAATAGTGCCGATAAGTTCAGTTGATTGCGGTCGATACTGCATGTTTGGCACCGAGGCCGCTATATCCCTTGAAGCTTTCCGAGCGATGTTCCCCGCGCTCAGTGGTCGATTGTCGACCGGTGTTGTATCTATTCCGCTCCTTGAAGATCATGCACCAAAAACAGCCGAACAAAAAAAAGAAGCATTGCATACAATTGGTGTACTCGCAGCAATTGCCGAACCGCTTGGTGTACGTATTGCCCTTGAAACTGAAATGCCTGCTAACGAACTGACACTTTTTGTTGACTCGCTCTGTATGAAAAACGTTGGCGTATGCTATGATCTTGGTAATACTGTGTCGTACGGTTTCAATGCTCCTGCAGAAATTAGCGCGCTCCAACATCGAATTTTTGAAGTACATCTGAAAGATAGAAAAAAAGGAACCACACAGTCGCTCCTCCTTGGTACTGGAGACGCCGATTTTGCTGCTTGTTTTACTGCGCTTGCTGAGATAGGGTATACAGGCGTGTATACGCTGCAAGCCTGGCGTGGTGACGATTATCGTGCCGACGCTATAACGCAACGTGCGTTTGTGAAGCGTCTACTTGCGAATTGCACATGAAACCAAAACGATCTACTCTGTTAAAAAAAGACGCCTTCTCGGTGAAGGGTAAGGTAATTATTATTACCGGGGGTATTGGCTACCTCGGTATGCAGTATGCGCATGCGCTTGGGAACGCTGATGCAACGGTGGTGGTGTGGGATGTTGCATCGCCAGAACGTCTTGCTGCTGCACAACAACAGTTTGATCGAAAAAAAATAACAGTGTCTGTTGCTGCGGTAAACATTACCGACGAAGCTGCGGTCCAGGCTGCGGTCAAACAGATACTCAAGAAATATTCACGCATTGATGGACTGATCAATAACGCAGCAATGAACCCTGCGTTTGAGAGCGCCGATGCGGAGAAGCAATTTGTGCCGTATGAAGATTATCCGATTGAACTGTGGGAGAAAGAGCTCAAGGTCAATCTTACCGGCACACTGATTTGTACTAAGGCAGTTGCGCCACACATGATGCAGCGAAAATCTGGCTCAATAGTGAATGTTGCATCTGACCTCTCTGTTCTTGCTCACAACCAGCGTATTTATAATGATCCAAAAAATAAACGGTTTAAATCAATTGCCTATACAACAACCAAAACAGCGCTCGTTGGTTTTAGCCGACAGTGGGCTGCTCGACTTGGCGAGTATGGCGTCCGTGTAAACACATTTTCTCCAACTGGTGTACAAAACAAAAATGTATCCCTCGATTTTGCACAGCGCTTTGGAGCAGTGAACATGCTCGGTCGCATGGCCCAAGAAGGCGAGTACGGCGCTGCGGTTATCTTTTTATGCTCCGACGCATCATCAATGATGACTGGTCACAACTTAGTTATGGACGGTGGGCGAAGTGCGTGGTAATCGAAAGAAGGCGCTAAAAAGCGTTCTATTGACTGGTTACAATATGATGGTAGTGTGTGGCGTAGATGTACGGTTGCAGATAGTCACTTTTTACCACGGAGGCGTGCATGTTTGCAGATTCAGAGATTGCCCAGTATGCGAAATCGGTGAAGGCTGTTGTGTTTGATTTCGATGGCGTTCTTACCGACAATACCGAACTGGTCGGTTTCGCTTCTGGCGACATCGTAAAGCGTCGTAGTCACTACGACGGCCAGGGCATTTCATTGCTGCGGGATATCGGTTTGCGTATTTGTGTCGCTACCAACGAACGCGATACCAATGCCGATGCAGCACACTTTCTCGTTAACAAGTGGAACAGCTTACCATCGACAACGTCCGTCAGTGCGCCGTGGAAACCAATCACACTGCTCACGGGCGTTGGTGGTGTGGGAAAGATGACCGCGGTGAACGAGTGGCTCACTGAGATAGGTATATCCTTCTCTGATTGCTGCGTGATGGGCGACGATTTGGTCGACTACGCACTTCTGTGCAAAGCCATGTTTCGCGCTGCACCGATCACTGCAGAAAAAGTCATTCGTGACATTTCGCACTGGGTCAGCACCCGTCCCGCCGGCGCCGGCGCTGTTCGTGACCTTGCAAACTTCATTTTTGAAAAGCGAGGACTCGATTCTCGACAGCAGCGATTTCAGTAGTGCCGAATCTCACAAGAGCTTTACCACCGCGGTAAGGCTTTTTTTATTTCTTCTTCCCGATTTTTCCGATAAAGAAAATATTTGAGGTAAGATGCAAATCGGCGAGTGTTTTTTTGTATGCAGCGTCCATGTCGAGAATGAAATTCTGCAAGCGGGTAGCGACCTTTTTGGGTATGGTTTTTTTGAGAGGAAGTGTTGGCGCTGAAAGGCCGGGTACGCCCGTTGATTGTGGACGGTCAGTAACGATCCACTGCATGTGGTTCATTACGTTGTAATCTTGAATATGAAATATCTGGCCGCTGAATCCGCACGACCGCATCACTTTCTCTAAACTTTTTTGAGTAAAGTACCACAGGTGCGCTGCGTGAAAGAAAAAATCACGATGAAAGGGAAGATTGTATGTGTACGCAAGTGCGTCGTAGAGGTTCGGTACTTCGATTGCAATACTGCCACCTGGTGCAAGATACTCTTTGAGGCTCGCAACAAAACCTGCAGGATCTTGTACATGTTCAACTGTTTGGAAAGCAACAATAAGGTCAAAGTACCCTTTCTTGAGCGGCGTCTCTGCAATATCGGTGGTATATACTGTGCAGCCACATTTTTTTGCTGCATACGCTGCTGAAGCACGGTCGAAGTCGATACCAACAATCTCCTTCACCTTCTTTTTTGCGTGGTACAAAAACATGCCAGCCGAACATCCTACTTCGAGCACCCGGGCTTTTTTGGTGAGATACGGAGCAAGCAGTCTGAGACGATCACCTTGAAATTGTGAGTACATACTAAAGAGCTCCTCAGGATTTCCTTGGCTGGTGAGCTTTTCTGAAGCACGATATTCTTTTGAATAAAATTTCTTAAGCTCTGTTGCGCCAATGTGTGAATCGAGAATTCCCAGTTCGCAGGTGGTGCAGAAAAACACCTTTCGCTTTTCACCTTTGCGTAATTGAGTGGCAATAACGGTAGGTACCGGCTTATGGCAGATAGTGCATTTCATAGTGGCCCCATTAAATACTATTTCTGCTTTTTTGCAACAAACAGATATTCGAATGAGTCTTTTTTCAGGGGAGTGCTGGTATATCCACTACACGTTCTCGGTGTGCTAAAACCAGCGTCGACGAGTTTTCGTGAAATCTCCTCGGGAGTTTCCATGTGCCATTTTTTGACAGTCGGACCATCGATGAGGTGTTCGTGTCGTTTGGTGTTGTAGCTTGTTGCGGCGAGTGTTCGTTTTTTGGCATCCCACGTGTAGGCAACAAGGTTGAACTGAAACGGGTCATCTTTTTTGAATTCCGCCCACAGGTTTACGCTGCCGTTATAGGTGTTACAGCACGCAATTTCATCACGAAAGGTAACTGATTCAAGTATCAAAGTGCCGCCAGGCTTTAGCATGTGATGAGCCTTTTTGAGGAATGTTGCGAGTCCGTTTTTCTGGAGCATATCAAAAAAAGGAAAGATGCTGGTGAGACAAAGAATGGTATCAAACATGTGCGGCACTGGCGTGGTGAGAATATCGCCAACGATAGTAGTGATTTTTGTTGAGCGTAAATCTTTTTTCCACGCATTCGCAAAGGCAACACGAGAGGGTGAGATTTCGATGCCGAGACCTGAAATGAGTAACCCCTCTTTTTCCAGAGCGTACAGTATGCGGCTGTTACCCGAACCAACTTCAAGAGTTTGACCGAGTCCTTTTGGAAAGATCTTCTTAAAAAAAAGTATTTCTTTTTTGTGCACACGATCCATGAGCAATTTTTGGTACGCAGCGCGTGATCGAGGTGTAGTAAAATTCTCGGCGGCTTCGACGTTTTTGTATGTTGTGTATGCGAAATTTTTTTTCATGGGTGTATGAGTGTTCTGTTAAGATCGTGTTACGACAGCTTTGGCCAGTGTGCTGGATCGACGTAGTGAATGTCAGTCAGTGCGAGTGTACGGAGGGTTGTGAGTATTTCCTCGGAAAGCGGACCAGCTTCGACAGCAGCAATGGCGCGGTCGAGGTGCTCCTTTTTATTGGTGCCAATGAGTGTTGTGGTTATGTGGGGATTGCTGAGTGCAAAACGAATGGCCAGTGTCGGAAGGTCGGTACCGATCGCTACGGCAATGTGCTCTGCCTGTTGTACCCGCTGTTGTACGGGCTCGAGTCCTGAGGGTAGGTGTGACCGTAGAGGGGTGAGCGCTCCCTTAAGCAGTACCGACCGGTTTACAATTGCTACATTGGCCCGAGCTGCTGTCGTTAGGACGTTTGCCGACATGCGTTGATCGAGAATGCTGTACGCCACCTGAATGACATCAAATGCGCCAGAAGCTAGTGCAGCAAGAGGCGATTCTTCGCCACGTGTTGATACTCCGGTGAAGCGTACCAAGCCCTCACGTTGCAGTGTTTTGAGTATGTCGATTAGTTCTCCAGCAGCAATCTGTTCTGCGCTCGGTCCGTGAAGCATGAGAATGGGGAGTGTATCGACGCGCAGTTTCGCGAGGCTTTCGGTAACCTGAACACGAATTTTTTGTTCAAGTTCTGCTGGTGTGAAGTACTCACCTTTTTCCAAGAATTGAGCACACTTTGTTTCAACCAATACGTGTTCGTTGTTGAGAATGCCTGACGCGCCGATACGTTCTTCACTCAATCCGTAGTAGCTGGCAGTATCGAAAAAAGTCACACCACGTTCGACTGCGTATTTGAGTAATGTTACCGCCTCGTCTTCGGTAGGAAGGGGTCGGCTACCAATGCCATACGCGAACCCAATTTCAGCAGTGCCGAAGCTGAGCCGTGATACAGGTAAGCCGGTGCGACCCAGAGTAGATTGCATCATAGGTGCAGAGTAGCATACCCGGGCATCCTTTGGTTGTCTTTTCAACTCGCACGGGATACCATGTGCTCATGAAAATTAATACTCGATACCGACAAATACAGGACGCATTTACCCTCAAAGGCAACGCACTCTTTCGTGATATTGCTGCAAAAGAGCCAAAATCTGTCAGCGCGTTTATTCCAATTACGTGGAAAAAAGCAGTCGATTTTTCTGTATGGGACGATCGAGGCAACAAATGGATCGATCTGACGTCAGCGATATTTGTAACCAACGCTGGCCATGCAAATCAGCAGATTAAGAGGGCGATAAAAAAACAGGTTGATGCTGATCTCCTCTTCGCCTACAACTACCCAACACAGATTAAAAAGCAGTTCATTGATACACTGCTCGCACTATCACCAAAACACCTCGATCGTGTCACCTTATTGAACTCAGGTTCTGAAGCAATGGACATCGTCTACAAATTGATCAAGCAGTACGGTAACAAACACAAAAAGAAATATATTATCTCGTTTAAGGGCAATTACCACGGCCGCGGGTTGAGTAACGACCTCATTTCAGGAAATAAAGAACGCGCGAGCTGGTCGAATGTTACCGACCCCGGTGTACACTTTTTAGAATTTCCGTACGAAGGAACAGAAACATTCGATCCAAAAAAATTACCGCCACACAAGGAGATTGCGGGATTTGTTGTTGAAACGTTTCAAGGATGGGGCGCGTGGATGTATCCAAAAGGATTTTTGAACGATCTTTCATCGTTTGCTAAAAAAGTGGGAGCGCTGGTTGCCTTTGATGAAATGCAAGCAGGATTTTATCGCATGGGACCACTGTATGGCTACATGACCTACGGCAGCGATATCAAACCCGACATCCTCGGTCTCGGCAAGGGTATTTCATCATCACTACCACTCGGTGCGGTGCTCAGTCGCAAAGAGATTATCGACCTCGATGAAAAAGCCGACCTGCACGGAACACAATCGGGTAATGCGGTAGTGTGTGCTGCGGCTCTCGCAAACATTGAATTTTTGTCAGATAAAAAACGGATAGCCGCTCGTGAAAAAACGATGCGCTTTTTTGAGGACCGACTCCGCGCACTCACGTCATCGCCGCTTATTAAGCAGGTGAATGTGCGCGGTATGATTGCTGCTCTCATTTTTCACACAACAGAAGATGCGACGCGAGTCGTGCACGCCTGTATCCGTAATGGTGTCTTGCCGGTATGTACTAACAAGCACTCAATTAAAATTGCGCCGCCGCTGACGATTACTATTCCTGCGCTTCGCGAAGTGTTCGCTGTGTTACAGGAGGCGTTGTACTAAGAGTTAGCTAAAATTGGATTAGCTAAAATTCTTCTTGAGATAGTCGTAAATTTCCCAGTCTCCTTTTTCGAGGGTGTACTTGATGAAATTAAAATCTTCGATGCGATCTACTTCGCCCGTATCAGGGCTGGCATAGGCAAGGATTTTTTTACCGTGGGCAGTTGGGTTGTTGCGAATCCAATCGGTAACGATAATATCGACGTAGCCATCGGGTAGGTAGACCGGTGGAAACGTTTGGCGCGGTAAGTCGTAGTAATCGTCGCGCGGATCGTCGGGGAATAGACCGGTGAAAAAACCGTTTTCGATGCCGAATAATTTATACGGAGATTCGCGAATTTCATGACCAGAGCGAAGCGAGCTTGCCTCGGGGTGCTGCTGTATGAGCTCGATAGCGGCATCAATGTGCTGTGGATTGCGAACCGGTGTTGTTGGACGAAGGTTTACAAAATACTTCGGCTGGGCAGGTTCATTTTTCTCAAACCACTCGAGCGCGTGGTGCAGATAGTGGTAGTCGGGCGAAGCGTCTGTTGCGAATTGCTGCGGGCGAATGAAGGGAACTTCGGCACCAAATTTTTTTGCAACAGCAGCGATTTCTTCGTCGTCGGTACTTACAATTACTCGGTCAACTTTTTTTGCCAGCGTTGCCGCAACAATTGAATACGCAACAAGGGGGAATCCACCGAGAGAGTAAATGTTTTTTCGGGGCACTCCCTTTGAACCGCCTCGAGCGGGAATAATGGCAACAACAGGCTGCGGAGTGTTCATAGTGGCTCATTATAGGCTAGGTACTGCACCTATTCAATACTGAATACGGATAATTGACAGTAGCTGACGTGTCGTTAAAAAGAAAGCCCCGCGAATGCATGCATTCGCGGGGCAGTTTTTATACACAAACAGATAGTTCAGATCACGCGTCGGACACGGCGTAGCTTGTTGATAGCCGCCTGCTCATCGGGGTAGATAGTAATCTTCCCGTCGCCGTTGGCCAATTGCAGATCACGAATCCATTGGCATAGTCGCGCAAACTCGTCGGGTTCGACCGAAGCGGCCTGGTCGGAACCGTACATACCCCGTTCGATGGTGATATGTTTTTCAATCAAGTCAGCGCCCTGAGCGACAGCCGCGTACGTCGGCACAATGCCGGTGTCGTGGCTGGACTGACCAACCGGAACACCGAATGCTTCTCGCAGAGTGCCGATGCCCCGCAGATTAACGAGCGGAAGCACAAGCTCCGGCGTGCTTGTCCCTTGCGGGTACACGCTGGTGCAATTCATGAGAATGAGATTGTCAGTGCCGCCGAGTAATCCGATGGAGACACGGATACTTTCGAGTGTCGACATTCCCGTCGAGAAAATGAGCGGACGACCAGTTGCTCGCATGGCAACAAGAAGATCGTCGTCTTCATTGCACGGTGAGGCAATCTTGTGGAACGGCAGGTTGAACTGCTCCATGCGTTCCACAGAAGCGACGTCCCAACATGAGACTGACCACGCAATGCCGACTTGTGCGCAGTACGCGTCGATTTCACCGTATTCGTAATCCGTGAATTCGAGCATGTATTTCTGCTCTTCCGTGCGACCGTCTTTAAAATTGGATGTCTCCAATCGTGTGAGACAGTGTGCCGGAATGACGCGGCGGGTGATGGCGTTCTTGAGGTACGGCAGACCCTTCTCGACAATGTCGGGGCGGGGTTTCTGCAAATCCTGCGGACTGTAGACGACGGGGATCGTTCGTGTCTGAAACTTTACGGCATGTGCGCCAGCGTTGGCAGCAATGTCGATGAGTTTCTTGGTGAGATCAGTGTCGCCGTTGTGGTTGATGCCGATTTCGGCAATGACGTAGGTCGGGTGGCCCGGGCCAACCAGTGCGTTACCTACCCGTACAGGCTCAATGGTGTGTCCCATTCGTTTCTCCTTTTTGTATGTGTTTCGAAGGACAGTGTCAGAAGTGACTGAAAAACCACGTTTTTCTCTGCCTGCATAGTAGCAAATGGGTATAAAGATGATATAAAGGATTGTGTTATGATACATGAAATGCAAAACGTCAAAAAGATTACTTTTCCCTATTTTCTCGACCATTCTCGACCGGCGCAGCGAGCTCATACAGGAACCGTAGTGTTTTTTGGTACTAATTTTTGTGATCTTCCGATCGGGTGGAATATGCAGGGGTTTATTCAAAAGACGAACCAGATGCTTGCATACATCAGAAAACATTTTCCGGAACACCGATTGCTCTACCAGGCACATCCCAACGAAACAAAAGAAGCGTCACTGATTGACCTGTCTGGATTTGAAATTGGTGAACCGACGATAGCTGAAGTTTTTTTGTACAGAGAGAGTCACCATGTCGACTATGTCTTTTCAGCATTGTCGTCCGCTTCAATTTCGGCCTACGCTATGGGATATCGATCGGCTATTTTTATCGACACACTCATGGGAGCTGTTACCGAAGAGTATATTGAGCGGTACCGCCACTATTTTGCTGGATTGCCGGATACTTTTTTTATCAGATCATTTGATACGTCACCGCCGACGGATCGACTGCAGTTGTCGGTTACGGAAGAAGATGCCGCATTTCAAGAGATCGCTCGAGCGGTAGGAGATACAAAGACGCTGTGGGTTCTTGCTGCTGATCCGGCAATAGCACTGCGCGCATCGATATGTATTGCGCGGATAAAACGTATTAGTCCAGAACTACGAGCGGTTCTGGTGAAGAGTCCAAATAAACGATGGGATGCTATTGCTGGTGATCAGAATGTATTTGCTCCCTTTGATACTGTACACATTCTTACGTATTCTCGAGTACGGTATTCACTCCGGCCGCGAGCAACACGGAATGTGTTGCGTGTTGCTCGTGAGCTTAAAAAAATTCCGATTGCTGCGGACGATACTATTATAAGCCTTAGCAATCTAATGTTTGAAGAAAATTGTCTACTGTCATACAACCCCGGCGCACAAAAAATATTACTGACTGAAAATCGCTGGTACGACTTTATTTACCAACAACATGCGCATCTGCCGGTATCGAAAAAATATACAACGGCATGGGGTGTCCGATTTTTTAACTACGTTCTCGAACCGCTGCTCGGATTGCATCGAACTATTTTTATGGAGTACCAAGACGGAAAGGGTACCAACTTCTTCCGCTATGCAAAACCCCTAGAAAAGATATATTCTAAAGTGTTCGTGCTCATGCCCGACCGTTAATTATTATATTCATCACCATGTTTGCCTACGTGCAGTGAATTACCGTCGGCGGCCCTGCAACTTTTTTCCATAGACTTACTACATCTCATTTTGGCACAAAGACAATTCGCCGAATGCTGACCTAGGACATGCGTCGAAAGGCTTTTAGCGCAGCATATGTGCGCGACCGTGCTGCCGGAGTATAATCGCTCCTCGGTGCCCCAGTCCTCAATCAAGCAAGCCGTAATCGTGACACCGCTACAGCCGAACACTCCTGGCAGCGGTCCCCTAGATCAATTACTACTTTTATGGGAATATAGCGAGATATGAAACGATACCTTATTAAACCGTACGAAGTGATAAAAAAGCATTTTAAAATTATGAAGCGGACGATTAAGGCTCCTGCCCTGCCGAAAAATCCTGATGGCAAGGTGTACGTAAATGTTGGCTGCGGCAACGATTCAGGTCCAGAATTTACGAACGTCGATGTTCTTACGTTTCCCAATATACACTATGTGCACGACATTATGGACCTTTCGATGTTCTCTTCAAAGAGTGTCGATCTTCTCTATGCCAGTCATGTGGTTGAGCATATCCCTCGTGAAAAATTACAGCAGACACTTCTCGAGTGGAAACGAGTACTGAAGCCGGGCGGTACGTTTCGTTTTTCTGTTCCTGATTTTGATAAACTGATCGCTATTTATCAGGGCAATGGAAGCATTGTTGATGTGGTGCGCGATCAGGTGCTTGGTCAAAAACCGCCGTATGATAATCACTACACGCTCTGGAATGAGGCGTACGCTCGCACATTTCTCGGTGATCTTGGTTTTGTAGATATCCGTCTCTGGTCACCAGACACTGTTGATCACCACAACTTCTCTGATCGATCATCGCGTGCAATTTCAGTACAAGGAGTTCCCGTACCGTTGAGTCTCAACATTCAAGCAAATGTGAGTTGAATAAGCAGTTTTTTTCCGAGCACTTTGGCTGAGAATGTATTGGTGTATAAGGTATAGGCTGATTCGCTGATTGCGGCGAGGTGCTCGGGATTGTTTTTTGCTGCAATAATTTTTTCTGCGAGATCGTGTGGGTCGCCGGGTATGCAGCACAAACAGGTAACATCTTCAGTGAATAGTTCGAGGACGGCACCATTTCTGCCCGTCAGGTACGGTAGTTTGAGTACAGCACTCTCAAATGCTTTGTGTGGAATAGTTCGGGTGAGTCGGGGGTGTTGCGCAAGCTGTCCAATAGAAAGGTGACACTTCAGCATTGCGTTGCGTAAGTGATCGATGGGTAGAAAGTCTGTTACCAGCAGTATATTTTTTGCTGGCGATGCAGCGACCAGCTCTCGAACTTTTTTTTCAAGCATGCCGTGACCGTAGATTTCAATTCGAATATCAGCGCGGGCAAGTGCCGGTGCCGCAGCAATTAATGTTTCAACCCCTGCTTCGGGTAAAAATTTTCCACGAAAAACGACAGCAAATTGCGAATGCTTCACCACTGCTGGATCAGGAAAAAAAGAACGTTCGTCGAGACTGGTATAGTGAACAATAAGTTTGCGTAGTGGAACAAAAAAGACTCGGTGAATGAACGCCCTCTGTGCTTCGCTCTCAACGAGTATGTATGTAGCTGCATGAAAGGCGACAGTGTCGGTAATCCAGTAGCGAAGGGAGGACAATGAAAACCACTGACCGTGCTGCCGAGAAATAATCATGCCTTCATAAAAAGAGGCGAGTGCATTGTACACAATAGGTGTTCGTGAGATGAGTCGGACGAATGGTACAAAAAGAACGCCAGTATACCCAACAATAATCCACGCAGGATTGTGCGTATCATAGCGGAGCGCCCGGCTGAGTTGTTGGTACTTTTTCCACCCAGTGTCTGTGAGCTCGGTCTCAGTTACGTGCACCCCTGCTTCTCTGAGTCCCTGTATGGTACTGAGATCGCGGGCATTGTCGCGATAGCTAGTTACGTAGTGTATGTACATTGGTGAGATACCACTGGTAGGTTGTGATGATACCTTCTGTGAGTGGAATGGCGTGTTTCCATCCAAGGGTATGAATTTTGCTGACATCGAGTAGTTTGCGGGGTGTGCCATCGGGCTTCGAAGCATTCCAACGAATAACGCCGGTGTATTCGACTGTTTTCTGGATAAGCTCAGCAACCTCTTTAATCGAAATATCTTCTCCGGTGCCAACGTTCACAATTTCTGAATCGTTATAGTTGTTCATCAAAAAAACTGACGCTGCAGCCAAATCATCGACGTGTAGAAATTCACGTTTCGGAGTTCCGCTACCCCATACCTCAACTTCCGGCGCGTTGCTCTTTTTGGCGTCATCAAATTTTCGAATGAGTGCAGGAAGCACATGCGATGCGGAGAGATCAAAATTATCACCAGGACCGTAGAGGTTTGTGGGCATGAGGCTAATGTAGTTTGTACCGTATTGCTTGTTGTATGACTGACACATCATGATGCCTGCAATTTTTGCTACTGCGTACGCGTTGTTTGTTGGTTCAAGTGGACCGCTCAGTAGGTACTCCTCTTTAATTGGTTGGGAAGCTAGTTTTGGATAGATGCATGAGCTGCCGAGAAACAGTAGTTTTGTTACACCAGAGAGGTATGCGTTGTGAATGATATTTGACTGGATGGTGAGGTTTTCGTAAATAAATTCCGCTGGCTTAGTGTTGTTAGCGTTGATACCTCCTACTTTTGCAGCAGCAACAAAGATGTACTCAGGTTTCTCTGTTGTGAAGAAAGAGTGAACCGCAGCCGTATCGAGCAAATCAAGTTCTTGGCGAGTGCGTGTGCAGATGTTTGTGTGTCCTGCGCCACGGAGCGCTCGCACAATCGCTGATCCTACCAGTCCATTGTGTCCTGCAACGAAAATTTTTGAATTAGTGTCCATGTTTTTTTTCTTGTTCGGCGATACGCATGTCTGCGTCCGTCATTAATCGAGCTAATTCTGCAAAAGTGACTGATGGACTCCAGCCGAAGGCCTTCTGTGCTTTTGAAAAATCTCCCTGTAAAAATTCTACTTCTGCAGGGCGAAAATAGCGCGGGTCGATACCAATAAGCTGCACGCCAGTCTTTGCATCAATTCCTTTCTCCTCAAGACCAGTACCTTCCCATATCAGATCGTATCCAAGATGCTTGGCGCACACCTCCGCAAATTCTCGAATACTGTGTGTTTCGTTTGTTGCAAGAATAAAATCGTCTGGAGTGTCGTGTTGGAGCATTCTCCACATACCTTCGACGTAATCTTTTGCATATCCCCAGTCGCGTTTTGCATCAAGATTACCAAGGTAGAGCACTTTTTCGAGACCAACTTTGATACGAGTGAGTCCGCGAGTGATTTTTCGGGTTACAAAGGTTTCGCCGCGACGAGGTGACTCGTGGTTAAACAAGATACCGTTGCTCGCAAAGATGTTGTAACTCTCGCGGTAATTTTTAGTGATCCAATAGCTAAATACTTTTGCAACGCCGTATGGAGAGCGGGGATAGAAGGGTGTTGTTTCTTTTTGAGGTGTTTCGAGCACCTTGCCGAACATTTCAGATGATGACGCTTGGTAAAATTTTGTTGCAACACCCGATTCTTTAATCGCGTCGAGAATACGCAAGGTGCCGATACCCGTAGCGTCAGCGGTGTACTCAGGGATATCAAAACTTACCCGAACGTGACTCTGTGCTGCGAGGTGATAAATTTCATTAGGTTTAATTTTTTCAATGAGACGTGAGAGCGACGATGAATCGTTAATGTCGCCGTAGTGGAGAAATAATCGACGATCAACACTTTGAGGTTTTTGGTAAATGTGCGCCAACCGTTCAGTATTAAATGATGAGCTGCGGCGGATTAATCCGTGCACGATGTAGTCTTTTTCGAGCAATAATTCTGCAAGGTATGAGCCATCTTGTCCAGTGATCCCCGTGATCAGAGCTTTTTTCATATATGTGTGAGTCTAACATAACTTGCTCCCACTTTTCCATGCTATACTCGCACCCATGAATGGCACATCGATGACTGGTACACTCGCGCGGTATTGCATGGTCGGGTGTCTTTTTTTGGTGACACTTGTTCCAACGATAGTGTTTAGCGCCTACTTCTTTCCGTTCATTACCGGAAAGAATTTTTTTTTCAGAATTCTGGTTGAAATTGCCGCTGTCGCATGGGTGGTAACCTGGTTCACTACACCGCAGTATCGTCCTCGTGCAACTGCAATGACCATTGCTTTGACCGTGTTTACCCTCATTATTGCAGCAGCAGATGTGTTTGGTATTAGTCCGTTTAAAAGTTTTTGGTCAAACTTTGAACGCATGGAAGGATTTGTAACACTTGCACACCTGGCGCTGTTCGCTCTCATGACAACAACGGTATTCACCGAAAAGCTGTGGATTCGTTGGTTTGCGACATCTGTTGGTGTTGCGGCGTACGTTACCATCTACGGTTTTACACAGTTGGTAGGAGAAACAACAATCAACCAGAGTGCAGATCGTTTGGATGCAAACATTGGCAACTCAGCCTACTTGGCGGTGTACATGATTTTCCATATTTTTACCGCCCTTGCGCTTGGGTATCGATTCCGCCACTGGCAGCGTTGGATTGTGTGGTCGCTCGTGCCGTTCATGACTATTATTTTGTACTACACCGGTACTCGTGGAGCGCTCCTCGGTTTTCTTGCTGGAGCTGGTGTCACCGCCCTTATTCTTGCAGTTACTGCTCGGCGCCGTCATCCTACCATCCAAAAAATTGCACTCGGTGGGGTTATTGCGGTTGTGCTCGTTATTGCTGGGTTTATGGTTGCGCAAAATACATCGTTTGTGCAGGAGAGCCGTGTGCTCTCTCGCTTCCGCGGCATTACCCTTGAAAACATTTCTGAAACGCCGCGCTTCATTATTTGGGGTATGGCTCTTGAAGGTGTTCAAGAACGACCACTCCTCGGCTGGGGACAAGAAAATTTTAACTACGTATTCAACAAATACTACGATCCACGCCTCTTCTTGCAGGAGCAGTGGTTCGATCGAACGCACAATGTGATCCTTGATTGGTTTATTGCTGGGGGATTGCTCGGTTTGCTCAGCTACTTCTCGTTATTCGTGGTGTTACTGTGGACGCTGTGGAGACACACCGGCCATTCACTAGTAGAAAAGGCGGTCATTACCGGCATGATTGTTGCCTACACGGTACACAATTTATTCGTTTTCGATAGTATCGTTAGCTACATCCCATTTTTTGCATGGTTTGCATACATAAACACCGCCGGCCGCAGTTACCGTGACCAGCATACTTCTGCACCGTCGACCCCGAGTCGTGTATCACAGGGTGTCGTGTTGGTAGCATGCTCTGTCTTGGTACTGTTTGTTCTCTACAGTGTTCCGGTTTCAGCAAACGGATCAGCTACCTCAAAGGGCCTTATTCGTCTCATGTCGCTCCAGCAGCAACCGCTCGGTGCTCAAACACAGCAGCAGCGCGTTGATCAAATACACACTGAGCTCACTGACTTGATTGATCGCGACTCATTTGCTCGGGCAGAAGTTGCTGAACAGGCGTATCAAATCGTATCAAACATTACTCGATTGCCGGTAAGTGATGAGTCGAAACAGGCGTTCTTTAAGACAGCAGCGCAGGCGCTTGAAGTTCAGGTACGCCGAACACCAGAAGACGCGCGGTACCAATTTTTCATGGGCACGTACCTCAGTAATTTTAATGTGCCTGATTTGTCGTTCACCTATCTTGAAGCTGCGCTCGCACTCTCGCCCGAAAAGGAAGCCTTCCTCCTTGAGCTCGGTACGCGATACTTGCAGGTTGATCAAGTTGAAAAAGGTCTTGCTGCATTGGCAAAAGCCTACACACTCGGTCCGCAGTTTCCTGCAATTCAAAAAAATTATCTCGTTGCCGCTCTGTTCTTTAATAAAACTGTTGTTGCAAATGAATTACTCGCCGTCATGGCACCAGAAGATCTCGTTTCTGACACCCGTATTTGGGCAGCAATGAAATATGCAAAACGAACTGCCGAAGCGCGCACCATACTTACACGAATTAGCACCGAACACCCAGAATTGAAAGAAGTAGTTGAACAATTGCTCAAAACGCTCTAGTCGCCTATACTCAACATTATGACATTACCTTCACGAAAAGTGAGCATTATTGGTGCTGCGATCCTTGTTGTCGTTATTGCAGCGATCGTATTCATGGTGAATGGCAGAGATACTGCTGATGCACAGTTGGTAGCACTGACAAACCGCTCTGTCGTCCAAGAGGTTGCAGTATCGGGGTCAGTTAAGGCAGATCAGTCTGTCGATCTCGGCTTTGAGGTTAGTGGTCGTGTTCGGTCAGTCACTGCTCGTACGGGTGATCGTATCCGCGCAGGTACTGTTTTTATTTCCCTTGAAAACAACCAATCGCGGGCCGATGTCGTTGCTGCCGAAGCGCGTCTTGCAGAAGCGGTGCGTGGCACTCGTGCAGAAGAGTTAGCAATCAGCAAAGAGCAGGTCGACTCAGCGCGTATCGATTTTGAAGCCTCAAAGCAGGCGTTTGTTGATTCGCTCAATACCGTATATGGCGACACCCTAAGCGCAGTTGGTGGGTATGGCGACACGCTCTTTATTGGACCGGGACGTTCAAACAATAGTCTTCGGTTTAGACCTCGTTCTTCGGGAATGTCTGAAAAGCTCGAAGATGAACGATACACACTGGTTAATGAAAGTGTCCGCTGGAAGCGTCTCGTTAGCATAATCACCGAAGCAAACTTTGAAACGAACCTTTCTGAATTCGACCTCTATTTTAATCGGTACAAAACATTCATCATTAATCTTGCGGATGCAGTAAATACCGCACAATCAAACGACACAACTCCGCAGGCGACTATTAATGAGTACCGCAGTGTCATGACCACTGCTCGACAATTAGTTATTGATGCTGCTACCGAGCGTCAGAGCGCAGAAACGACATACAAAAATGCAGAGTCAGATCTTCGTATTGCAGAACGTGAATATACCTTCGATCAGGCTGGTTCATCAGTAGAAGACATTGCGATTGAACGAGCAAATCTATTGTCGGCGCAGGCTTCCTATGAAAAAACAATTATTCGTGCGTCATTCGATGGTCTCGTCACTGCTCTCGAAGTTGAGCAAGGAGAAATTGTTGGTGCAAACCAAACATTAGTATCGCTCATTTCTGATGGAGTGTTTACCATTGAAGCGAACATTCCTGAAGTCGACATTGCAAAAATAGCTATTGATAACACCGCTCGTGTAACTCTCGATGCATACGGCGATTCAGTAGCCTTTGATGCCCACGTCATACTGATTGATCCAACAGCCTCAGTTCTTGATGGTGTCCCTACGTATAAAACAACACTAGCGTTTGTTACTGTCGATGAACGCATTCGCTCAGGCATGACGGCAAATGTCACTATTGTCACCGCTCGTACCGAGAGTTCTCTGACAGTGCCTCTTCGCGCTGTACGCACGAATGATGCCGGTCAAACGGTTGTTAGTCTTAAACAGGGGGATACTACTGAAGAGCGCGTCATTACGCTTGGCGTCCGCGGTAGCGATGGCTATGCACAGGTAACTGAAGGCCTCACACTGGGCGATATGGTTGTTGTGCCAGAATAATCTCATACTATACACATACTTCTATGAACACTTCTTGGGGCGGAGTAGTCGATTGGTACGATGCGCATTTGCGTGGCGAAGGTACGTACCACGAAACGGTACTTGCTCCCAATATTTTGCGGCTGCTCGATATGTCAGTAAACACAACAGTGCTTGATGTTGCCTGCGGCACCGGATATTTTACGCGGCTGATCTCTCCGCATGTTGCTCGTATCACTGGCACCGATATCGGAGAAGAATTAATTGCCAAAGCTCAGGAACATCCACTCCACAATGCGACATTCCTTGCGACACCTGCAGAAACACTTGCGGGTGTGGAGGGTACGTTTAGTCGAGCACTCTGTGTTGTCGCTCTTCAAAATATTAAAAATGTACGAGCTGTTGCAGATGCTGTGTATGCCCGCCTTACTCCTGAGGGTACGTGGCTTGTGGTGCTCAACCATCCTGCATTCCGTATCCCGGGCGCATCATCATGGCAGTTTGACGAAGCCCAAAAAACACAGTTTCGACGTGTCGATGCATATATGAGCGAGCGAGAACAAAAAATTGACATGACTCCAGGTATCACAAACCCGAAAGACAAAAACTACACCGTGTCATTCCACCGCCCACTGCAGGAATTTGTAAAAATATTTACGAACGCAGGGTTCTCAATAACCCGACTCGAAGAGTGGGTGTCCCCAAAATCAAGTCAGAAAGGTCCAAGAAAAGATGCAGAGGATAGAGCACGTAAAGAGTTCCCACTATTTTTGGCAATAGTACTGAGTAAAAAATAGTATTACTTCGTATCCTGCAGCTTTAGGCTTGCAAAGAGTCCGATAACGAGCACCACGCCTAAGAAACTAAAGAGTCCGGTGTACCAGAACTGTGCCACGATGATACTGCCGAGTGCAGGGGCGACAATGTAGGCAAGTGGAATGGCTGATCGGAACAAACTAATGTAGTTAGTCTGCTTCGCGCTCACCTGTTTAAAGAAGTAGGTTTCGCACGCAATTTCTATAAACGCTGCGCCAATACGGGTAATAAATAAGAGGAGGGCCCAAATGAGAACTTCACCGCTTCCGCCGACAAACGGAATAAGAAAGACACTGGCAGCAGCGATAACGAATCCCGTAATAAGAATTTCTTTTTCACCGAGCTTTTCATCGGCAAGTTTTCCCATAGGAATTTGAGTCAGCACAAATGGTAAGAGCATAATCGTGAAGATGCCGCCAACTTCTGCCCAGCTAAAGCCTTTGTGGTAGATGAGGTAGAGCGGCATGTACACCACCATAATTGCGTAAAAGAACTGCAAGATAAAATCAGCGATGAAAATAATACGCACATTCTTGTTGGCAAAGAATGCTTTTACCGAATGACTGAAATGAATATCGTCATGACTTTTGACGTCAATTTTTTTGAATTCACGAGCAACAATAAACAAGGTCGGAATGAGTGCAATTGCTGAAATGGCATAGGGAACAGCGAGCGATGCTCCTGAGACAATGTTGCCAACAAAGACTGGTGCAAGTACAAAAATTGAACTCGAAATAGTGAGGTAGATGCTGCGGGTAATGCCGGTACGTTTATTCGTGGTTGATCGTTCAAGAAAGACATCGAAACAATACCAGAGGAGTGGTTGCATCGACACATGAATAATAAATACGGTTACTGCCCAACTAAGCGAGTCTGCACTAAACAAGCCGATGAGTGCAGCCATCTCAGCAATAATGAGCGTAATGGTAGTGCGATAGGCTCCGTAACGGCTAAAAAATCGTGGAATCAATCCGAAAAAGAGAATAGTGAGTGACGCTCCGAGTACGTACAGGAGCCCAATGTACTGGTCGGGGAGATACTGTTTGAGGTAATCAGAGTTAATGTATACAACAATTGCGTGGTGCAGTGCGAGAAAAAGTGTTGCGGCGTAAATTCGAAGGCGAGATGTGCGAGTCACACCGTGCGGATGTGCATGGTGGTGAATGAGACGGTGTTCCATATGCATTCATTATATAGGAGTTATGTCCTACACATGAAAAAGATATACACATTCAAGGAAGTGGTGTGTATAAAAAACCCCACAAACTTTCATTGAAAGTTTGTGGGGGGTGCGCGCGTGATCAGGATAACGATTACTACAGCGCCGTTGGGGTATCGATCCAACCTTGGCGGGTTTGTGTGGAGTAATATCCAGACGCCTTGATCGGCTGTCCGAAGATGAGATAATATCCACCGAACAACCACCGCTCACCGCTGCCATCTTCGCGCTCGATGCTGTTGATGCATATGTCAAACACGTAAACCACTAATGGTTTTGCTACAGGAGTAGCATCGTTGACGGCCGGCCGGGTGTCCGCTGGTCTGTCGAACTTGACGAGCCGACGTTTTGTGTTGTCACCATCAAACAATGCGAGCATGAGGTCGAATTTGCTTGGACCGTTCACGATAATGTGACGAGTAGTCATACGACTTCTCCTATAAAAAGAGCTATCCTATCCATACGAATAGGAATGTACTGTATAGTATTATATAATATACATATTTTATGTCAAGTAAAAACACCGGATCGGGTAGCCGGTGTTTTTAGTATGTGCACCACAGTGCCATTAGTTATACGCCGAGCAACACTGGAATAACAATCGGTCGTTTTGCGGTTTGTTGGAACAAGAATCGCGTAAGGTTGTCGGTTACAATTTCTTTGAGATAATCGAAGTTAATTGGATGCATGTTTACCGCCGCATCCTCAATTGTTTTCTTCACAATGTAGCGTGCCTGTTGGAGTAAATCTTGTGATTCACGGAGGTACACGAATCCGCGAGAAATAATATCAGGTGATTTGTGGAGCTTCCCAACCGAAGTGTTTACCACTGCAACCACAAGGAAGATACCATCTTGAGCGAGCATCTGACGATCGCGGATAACAACGTCTTGCATGTTTCCAACAGAGAATCCATCAACCATCATAATGCCTTCAGCTGCTTTCTCTTTCAGCATAACCATCTTTGTTCCGCCTGCCTGAATTTCAATAATGCTGCCGTCGTCAGGTACGACAATGTTTTCTGTAGGCGTGCCGAGTGATTCAGCTAACTCTGCATGCAGGCGCAACATGTAGTGGGTACCGTGAATTGGGATAAAGAATTTTGAATGAATCTTTTTGTGAAGCCACTCAATTTCTCCACGATTGCCGTGACCAGTTGAGTGAATATACACATCCGAGGTTCGGTAGTGAATAATTTTTGCTCCCTGGCGGGCGAGGTTGTCTTTCAATTTCTGCACGGTCTTTTCGTTCCCGGGAATAATTGATGACGAAAGGAGTACAGTGTCTCGGTTGTTGAGGCGGAGGTATTTGTGTGTTTTGTTTGACATGCGCATCAGTGCAGCAAACTCTTCACCTTGGGCTCCTGTTGAGAGAATAATGACACGCTCCGGTGGATAGTTGTCGACATCTTGCCCTTGAATGATGGTATCTTTTTTCACCGTCAAAATACCGGCCGCGGTTGCGATTTCGATATTAACTTTCATGCTGCGACCTTCAACAACAATTTTCTTGCCGTACTTTTCGGCAATTTCGATAATCTTCACCATGCGTTGCAATTGTGATGCGAACGTACCGATGATGAGGCGACCTTTAATTGTTTTAATAATTTGATCGAGGTTGTCGTGAACAATACTCTCGGGAGTTGAGAAGCCGGGGTTTTCGATGTTCGTTGAATCGGTAAGGAAAAGGAGCGTGTTCATATTGTCGAACACTTTGTACTCTTTTTCTTCAGAATCAGATGGAATGCCGTTCATGTGATCGAGCTTAAAGTCGCCCGGTGTCACTATGTTTCCATAGGGCGTTTCAATGATGATACCCATTGAGTCAGGAATAGTGTGAGTAACACCGAAGAATTGAATAACCAGTCCGCCAATACGAATACGTTCATTCTTTTCAACGAGGTTGATGTTGAGCGGTGGCATGTGTGGAAATTCAGCCTGTCGCTTTTGCAACATAATTGCGGTGAGGTTGCGGGTATAAATAGGTGGATTACCAATGCGCGGCATAATGTAGGGAACACCACCGATGTGGTCGAGGTGACCGTGGGTGATAATAACCGCTTTAATGCGATCCTTTCGTTCCTCAAGATACTTTGTGTTTGGAAGAATGTAGTCAATACCAGGAGTTTCGTCTTCTTTAAATTGGAAACCAACATCGATAACAATAATGTCGTCCTTGTATTCGATAACGGTCATGTTTTTGCCGATTTCCTCTACGCCACCGAGTGGAATAATGCGGATGCTATCTTGCGCCAACGGCGGAATAATGAGCTTCGGCTCAGGATGAGAAATAGAGCGGTCAATGCGCGAGCGCGGTGGTGCAGGTGGTCGTCCGCTCCGGCCTAAGCCGCCGCGTCCGCCACTGCGTGAATGAGAACGTCGGCTACTCTGGCCGCCACTGCGTGCAGGGCCAGTTCCGGTGCCTCCAGTGCCGATTGGTCGGCGTGGTCGTGTGTGTGCATTACTACCAACAGTCCCCGCAGGAGCTCCTGCGGGGCGTTCTGGTTGTGCTGCTCCTTCTGCTGGCCGTGGCGGTCGTGTAAAAGTCATAAATGATTCGTTAACTAATTAATTATGGTAATTTTTGATACTCTTTTTTTGCAAACACTGTCCACAATCTGTCTGATTCTCGATACCAACCGTTGACGGTCGCAAATCTATCGGCGGGTTCAGAAATTGGTCCAAGGCTAACGCCACCGAGTGATTCAGGAATTGCGTACACATAGAATGGTGAGTAGAGAAACAGCGCAGGAATATCTTTAGCAAATTCGCGGGTGATAATGGCAATTTGTTCGCTTGTTGTTGTGGTAAATATTCCAGTGCGAAGTGCTTCAAGTGCTGTGTCAACTTTTGCGTTAGTGTACTGAGCAACGTTGAGGCCCGGATCTGTTCGTTGTGACGAATGCCAGAATGCGTACAAATCACTTGGACGAGTAATGATATGTCCAAAGAGGAGAGCGTCATAGTTTCGCTTTGGAATAATATTTTGGTTGAGATCGCCTGAACCATAGACACGGATTTCGACAGCAACACCAATTGCTTGCCACTGTTGCTTGAGGAGTTCGGCAGTTTGCTTGAGCTCGTTAGTATCACTTGTCGTGATGTTGAATACGAGACGTTCGGTATCTGTTTCACGTTTTCGTTCGTAAATGCTATCGACACCCCGTACCCAGCCGGCTTTTTCTAACAGGGCAGTTGCCTGGAGAATTCGATCGGTGATAGGTGCTTGGGGCGATGCAATTTCAGTTGGAACAGGACTATTTATTGATAACGCATGACCGTCAAAGACTGCAGTAATGATTGAGGATATATCAGTTGCTAATTGGAGGGCTTGCTTCACTTCAGGATTTAAAAAGATACGCGCTTGGTTATGGTTGAAAAACAAACTAAAGATACGTGGCAATTGACCCTCGATGACACGATAATTGCTTGGGAGCCCTTGTGCACCAACGGGGCTGAGTGCACCGAGGCTGTCGATGTTTCCTGAACGTAACGCTTCGAGCGCGAGTGTTTCGTCAGCAAAAAAATGGAGTGCAATGCTGGCAATGAGGGGTTGTTCGCGCTGGTAATCTTTGAATCGGGTGAGTACGTAGGAATTTGGCACACCGCTGTTGTTAACAGAGATAGAGACTATTTTGTATGGACCCGCACCAATTGGCTGCGTGTTGAGTGTGCTAAATACAAATTCAGTAACCGTTAATGATCCCCAGAGGTGTTGTGGCAAAATGCCCACTGACATGAGCGGTAAAAATTCTGGATATGGTTGGCGGAGGGTGATTCGTACAACGGTGTCGCTGACTGCTTCTGCAGTAAGGCCGAGCCACACTGCCCGGCGAGGGCTTTTAATTGCAGGATCTTGAAACTGTCCAATAGTGTAGACAACATCTCGAGCTGTTACCGCTACCCCATCGTGAAATACGATCTGTGGTAACAGGGTAAAAGTGTATACTCGACCGTCTTCTGAGACTTCGTATGACTCAGCTAAATCAGGAACAACTTCGCCACTCGGCGTTTTTTTCATGAGTCCTGCGTATACCAACCGAGCAACATCGTGACTAGCGGCGTTGATAGCGAGTACCGGGTTAATAAAGCGTGGAATACCAATAACGCCTTCGGACAGAGTTCCACCGCGAATGGGTACTCGAATAGTGAATTCTTGGTTGACGTTCCACAACATGGCAAATGACGACGCGGCGAATACAAAAAGAACGACGTACCAGATAGTACGACTTGTCAGTGACATTGTCTGCATACTTCTACGAAGCTGTATGCTACCCGGAGCAATCCAGGTTTTGCGGTAGAAATAGACAGCAACAGATCGAATAAACTTAAATACGTTCACGATTTAAAAATAACGGGTAGAGAAGGCGAAACGAGCAGTATGCTCGGGGGTAATTGCTTATACAATCAAGGCAACAATAGCAGATGCGAAGAAAAGTACGGTAAAGAGGATTGTTGCTTTGAATACAGTCTTCTCAAATCCACGGCGAGTAAAGTATGACGCTCCACCACTATCGCCACCGCCAAACGCGCTTCCAAGTTCTGGATCACCACGTTGTAAAAGAACCGCAGTCACCAGGAGAGCGGCAAGCACAATCTGCACATACGGCAGGGCTGAAGCGATGAGAGTCATTAGGTAGGACTATAGCACATCAATGAGTACGTGCAATAGTTGACGAACCCTCTTCAGTAGGTTACTTTTCCTTAACGTTACTAAACTAATGGTGATACATAATCGTATGGCAAAAAACAATACAAAGTTCCGCATCCAGCCCTTGCAGGATCGAGTTATTTTGACGGCGATTACTAATGATTCAGCACGAAAAACTGATTCAGGGATATTCATTCCCGAAGGTGTTTCTGATGATAAGACAACAAAGCGCGGGCGTGTGGTTGCTGTAGGCGCTGGTCGCACTGAAGACGGAAAACGTATTCCGGTGTCAGTTGCTGTAGGCGATGAGGTGCTCTACCAGTGGGGCGATACTATTACCGTCGACAGTGTTGAGTATGTCATCGTTCGAGAGAGTGAGATTACCGCTATTATCAAATAAAATACTATGTCAAAACAAATCCTCTTTAATGAAGATGCGCGAAAAGCTCTCAAACGCGGCGTTGATATTGTTGCCAATGCAGTAAAAACAACCATCGGTCCTCGTGGCCGCAATGTCGTGCTCGACAAAGGTTTTGGTGGGCCAATGATCACCAATGATGGTGTTTCAATTGCTAAAGACATCACCCTCAAGAATAAGTTTGAAAATATGGGTGCCGAAATTGTAAAAGAAGTGGCAACCAAAACAAACGACATGGCGGGTGACGGAACAACAACCTCAGTGGTACTGACACAAGCTATTGTGAACGAGGGTATGAAGCACACCACTATGGGTGTTAACGCAATGGGTATTAAACTCGGCATAGAACTTGCCGCTGAAGCAGTTATTACTGCTCTCAAATCAATTGCAAAGCCAATTAAAACAAAAGAAGAAATTCGACAGGTTGCGACGATCTCAGCAGAAAACGAAGATATTGGCCGTATTATCGCTGATACTATAGAGAAAGTAGGCAAAGACGGAGTAGTTACCGTTGAGGAGTCGCAAGCGCTCGGTATTGATTCAGAAGTAGTTAAAGGTCTACAGTTTGATAAAGGCTACCTATCGCCGTACATGGTAAGTAATGCAGAGCGCATGGAAGCAGAACTCCGTGATCCTGCAATCCTCATTACTGACAAAAAGATTTCATCAATCAAAGATATTCTTCCGCTCCTCGAAAAAGTTATTCAAACGGGCAAAAAAGATCTCGTCATTATTGCTGATGATGTCGATGGTGAAGCGTTGACGACATTTATTCTCAACAAAATTCGTGGCACGTTTAATGTGCTCGCAATTAAGGCACCCGGCTATGGCGATCGAAAGAAAGACATGCTCCAGGATATTGCACTCACTGTTGGTGCAGAGGTGGTTTCAGAAGATGTTGGTTTAAAACTTGATACCATAGAAATTTCTGTACTCGGACGTGCGCACCGTGTGGTAGCGACAAAAGATACGACAACTATTATTGGCGGAAAGGGTAAAAAGGCTGATATCGAAACGCACGTGTCGCAGTTGAAGGCCCAGCTCGCCGGTATCGATTCAACGTTTGATGCAGGTAAGCTTGAAGAACGCATCGCAAAACTTTCTGGCGGTGTTGCGGTTATCAAAGTAGGCGCAGCGACTGAAACAGAAATGAAGTATCTCAAGCTTAAAATTGAAGATGCGGTGAATGCGACAAAAGCCGCTATTGAAGAGGGAATTGTACCTGGTGGCGGCGTTGCGTTTGTCCGTGTTGCGGAAAAGGTCCGTACTGCAAAGCGCGCTGTTGGGCCTATCGAAACATCGCTTGGCTTCGACATTGTTCTTAAAGCGCTTGAAGCTCCTCTGAAACAAATTGCCATAAATGCGGGTAAAGACGATGGTTCGGTCATTGTTGAAGCGGTTAAAAAGGCAAAAGGAGCTGGTGGATACAACGCCCTTACCGACCAAATGGTTCCCGACATGGTTGCTGCGGGTATTGTTGATCCGGTAAAAGTTGCTCGAAGCGGTATTCAAAACGCAGCTTCAGCAGCAGCAATTTTACTTACCACAGAGGTAGCAATTGCCGATGAACCAGAAGAAAAGAAGCCTGGACAGGGTGCTCCAGACATGGGAGGAATGGGTTATTGACCAATCTGCTGACATCTGCTATACTGCTGATATGTGAGTGCTACACACGTAGTTCTTATACACAAATGACAAGAAAACCCGCCGCAAGGCGGTTTTTTTGTTGTCGAGATTCTACATTTTAACTCCTCTTTATCTCTTGCTATAGATCGGGGTATTCAATTTGTGTATACTTAGTCATAGAGGACGAAGATAAATTCTCCCTAAGCGTGGTGGACGGTTGCACTCACATATCATTTGTATTGGAGCTCGCTCCGTCCACCGCGCATGGGTGGAAGAACAAGTCCCCGAACTGTAATTCGGGGACTTGTTCGTTACTGGGAAAGAAAGTGCTAGAGTGGTGGAGTTATGCAACTATTGCAGCACACGCCGCTTAAAGACTACACAACGTTTCGTATTGGAGGCCCCGCTCGGCACTTTTGTACCGTAAAAACAATTGAAGAAGTGCAGTGTGCCTGTTTGTGGGCACACAATAATAACTGGAAATTATGTGTACTCGGCGGTGGTTCAAATGTCCTTATTGCTGACGAAGGATTTGATGGGCTCGTGATGCACATTGCACTCACTGGTATTGAGCAGCAGGGCGACACGTTTACTGTTGCTGCCGGAGAGGTATGGGATGATTTTGTTGCATATGTTGTTGCTAAGGGATACGGAGAGTTAGCGAATCTGTCACTCATTCCGGGAACTGTTGGTGCAGCACCAATACAAAATATTGGTGCATACGGCAGAGAAGTGTGCGCGTTTATTACGCACGTTCTGTGTGTACATACTACTACCGGTGAACACAAAACATTCTCAAACGCCGAATGTGCGTTTACGTATCGAGGTAGTTTTTTTAAAACAGTAGCTGGCAAAGAGTGGGTCATTGTGAAAGTGATATTCGCCCTTTCACGCACTGCGATGCTTGATACGTCATACAAAGATATTGCGGAGTACGCACAAAAAAACAATCTCGCGTACTTCTCGCCGCAATCATTGCGTGACACAGTTATCGCTATCCGTCGCGCGAAATTACCTGATTGGACAGCGCTCGGCACCGCAGGATCGTACTTTAAAAATCCGGTTATCTCCTGGGCAGCACTGGCGCAATTACAAAAAGCCTACCCGGGTATTCCATCGTTTCCCTTTGCACACACAATGGTAAAAGTTTCTGCGGGGTGGATACTCGACAAAATATGCAATGCGCAGGGCATGCGCGAAGGTGACGCAGGTATCTACGAAAAACAAGCGCTCGTTATTGTAAATCATGGACACGCAACTGCGTACAATGTTCGAACACTCGCAGAAAAATTGCGCACTGTTGTGCACGAAAAAACAAATATACATCTTGAAACTGAAGTGCAATACATTTCGTAAAATAATTTTGAAAAAAAACTTATCCACACATGCGCACAAAAATCTATTCACACATGCGCACATCTATCTGATAATTAAGTACAAGAACAATACTCGGGTCGAAGTTGTTCTTTGAATAATTGTAACTGTCGCTCGTCGACAAAAAACAATGGCAAAGAAAAAAGCTCGCAAGGCTACAAAAAAGAAGACAACAAAGCGCAAGGCTACAAAAAAGAAAGCTACCAAACGCAAATCTCGTCGTTAGTCTTTCAATCGAACGCTCGACGTTCGGCAAAAATCACTCCGTTTTTAACGGAGTGATTTTTGTTTATCGACAGTGTTATATGTTAGTATGGCCGAATGTCAATTGCGACCACATTTGCCCGTATCTTTGGTGATGAATCGAGCCGTATTGTAAAGCGATATAAGGGTTTTGTAGAAAAAGTGAACAGCTTTGAACCTGCAATGCAGGCGCTCACTGACGAACAGCTCAAGACAAAAACCCACGAGTTTAAGGCAGAACTCGCTTCAGGGAAGACACCCGAAGACATTAAAGCCGAAGCGTTTGCTGCTGTTCGTGAGGCTGCACGCCGCACGCTCAACCAACGTCATTTCGATGTCCAACTTATTGGTGGTGCAATTCTCAACTCAGGAGCTATTGCTGAAATGAAAACCGGTGAAGGAAAAACGCTCGTTGCGACACTTCCTGCATATCTCAATGCGCTCGAAGGAAAAGGTGTCCACGTCATTACAGTCAACGATTACCTCGCGCGACGTGATACAGTATGGATGGGACAAATCTATAACGCACTTGGTCTCACCAGTGCAGTGCTTAACCACGATGCTTCATATATATATGACGCTGCACATACTGAGCTCGACAAAACTCGTGATGCTGCGGGAGGTTATAAAGTAGTGCACGAATTTCTCCGACCGGTAGCTCGACCAGATGCCTACCGTGCCGATATTACCTACGGAACAAATAGCGAGTTCGGTTTCGACTATCTCCGTGACAACCTCGAATACCATACTGACAAAGTTCGCCAGCGCGAATACCACTACGCTATTGTCGATGAAATCGATTCTATTTTGATTGATGAAGCGCGTACGCCGCTCATTATTTCTTCACCGACCGAAGATTCAGGTTCGCTCTACGCGCAATTTTCCCAGATTGCAGACTCGTTGGTAAAGGAGGATGACTACACCGTTGATGAAAAATTTCGCTCAATTGCGCTCACTGATAACGGTATTACCAAAACAGAAAAGGCTCTCGGTGTTGAAAATATCTACACCGACAAGGGTATTAAGTACGTGCACCACCTTGAAACTGCGGTAAAAGCAAAAGCACTGTATAAAAACGAAGTTGATTACGTGGTGAAAGACGGCACAATTGTCATTGTCGATACGTTTACCGGTCGCTTGCAACCGGGTCGTCGATGGTCAGAAGGATTGCACCAGGCAATTGAGGCAAAAGAAGGCGTCGCTGTCCAGCAAGAATCACGTACCTTCGCTTCGATTACATACCAAAACTATTTCCGTATGTACAAAAAGCTCTCGGGTATGACGGGTACCGCAACAACCTCTGCGGAAGAGTTCATGAAAGTATACCGATTGAACGTAGTATCTATCCCGACACATCGTCCGGTTGTTCGTGTTGATGCGAATGACCTCATCTTTCAAAACGAATCAGGAAAATTTAAAGCGCTCTCACGAAAAGTAAAGGAACTTCAGAAAAAAGGTCAGCCAGTACTCATTGGAACAGTGTCGATTGAGAAAAACCAGTTGCTCGGTGAATACTTGAAACGTGAGGGAGTACAGTTCAACATGTTGAACGCTAAAAACCACGAGCAAGAAGGACAAATTGTTGCTGATGCCGGAAAACGTAGTTCGGTGACTATTGCCACAAACATGGCTGGTCGTGGCGTCGACATTAAACTTGGTGGCACACAGGCAACTAAAGAAGAATACGAAGCAGTAAAGGCGCTGGGTGGACTGTATGTTGTTGGTACTGAACGTCATGAGGCTCGTCGTATCGATAACCAGCTCCGCGGCCGCGCTGGACGCCAAGGTGACGCAGGTGGAACACAGTTTTACGTTTCAACTGGAGACGATCTCATGCGCATTTTTGCTGCTGACACCATTAAAAAAATAATGGGACGATTTAACATTCCTGAAGATGAGCCGATTCAAAATTACTTCATCACGCGCTCACTTGAAACTGCTCAAACAAAAATTGAAGGGTTCCACTTCGATTCTCGCAAACACACCCTCGAATATGATGACGTCATGAACCACCAGCGCGCTATCGTGTATGGCCGCCGCCGCGAACTGCTCTTTGCACAAGGTGAGGGTCTTGATGCTGCTATTACCCACGCGTTTGCGCTCGGACATCTCACCGATGAGGCGAAAGCAATTATTGCAGCGCAACGAACGACATTAGGCGATGACGGTTTTCGGCAAGTTGCTCGCCGTATTTTGCTCCAAACAATTGATATGTTTTGGGTTGAGCACCTCGAAACAATGGAGTACTTGCGCTCAAGCGTCCACCTCCGTGCATATGGGCAGCGTGATCCATTAGTTGAGTATAAAAAAGATGGACTTACTATGTTCAAGGATATGCAGGAGAGTATTGTCACTCAATCAATTGAGATTCTCAAAAACGTAAAACTCGAAGCTGTTGAAGGAAAGCCGACACCCGATGTGCTCGCACCTGCAACTCTCCACGCCTCACACATGCAGCCTGAACAAAAATTATCACTTCGATCAACACCAACTCTTGCTCCTACTGCGGTCGAAAAAGGCAGAAATGAGAAAGTTACTATCACCAAAAATGGTGAAACGAAAGATATTAAATATAAACAGCTCGACTCATTCACCCGAGACGGCTGGACGCTGAAGGAGTAAGCTATAAAGGTATGCATACAGTATCAACAGCAACCTACGCTGTTTCGTCGGATGCGTGGGAAGCAATGCTCTCAGATATTAAAATCGCTGAAAACTCGATTGATTTTGAGAGTTACATTTTTTCTGCCGATGCAATCGGCGGGCGTTTTATTGAAGCCTTTTTAGAGCGTGCCCGTGAGGGTGTTCGTGTCCGCATACTGCTCGATATGGTAGGAAGTTTTACGTTCTACCAATCAGGTATTCCTGAAGAATTACGGCAAAAGGGAATTGAAGTCATCTTTTTTAATCCGGTGAGTGTGTGGAGAATTGCAAACCTGCTCTCAAACTTCTTTCGTGACCACCGCAAGGTACTCGTTGTTGACGGTATCGTTGGGTATACCGGCGGTGTAAATATTGCCGATGAGATGGCAGACTGGCGTGACGCCCACGTTCGATTTCAGGGACCAGTTGCTGAGGAACTCAAAATTGCATTTGAAACAATGTGGCTGCATACCAAGAAAGGATCGTACATACATCGCCAGGGTCGTTTGACGACCCGTGTACCACGAACCTTTCATCGTGATTGGGAAGTGCTTACTAATGCTCCGCGTGTGGGCGAGCGTGCTATCTATTACACGCTTATCGATCATATTCGTCAGGCGAAAAAGTGTGTATACCTCACCACACCCTACTTTGTACCCGACACTCGGTTGCTGCGTGTACTTCGATTAGCCGCAAAGCGCAGTGTGGATGTTCGCATACTGGTGCCACATCGAGTGAATCATTTATTTTTAACCAGCGCTAATAACTTCTACTTCTCATGGCTCTTGCGTGCTAAGGTGAAAATTTTTAGATACAGCGGAGCACCTCTTCATGCAAAAACAGCGGTCATTGATGATGAGACCACGCTTGTCGGCACATTCAACCTCGATAGCTTGAGCTTTGTGTGGAACTACGAGATCGCGGTGCGTAGTACTGATCCACAATTAGTGGGAAGTATGCGACAACATTTTTTTGAAAACTTGCGTATGGCAACAGCAATCAACTATGCAGAGTGGAAGCGCCGCGGTGTCATTTTGAAACTCCAAGAATTGCTAATGTGGCCATTCCACGGGCTGCTCTAGAGGTACTTGACAAATCTATATAATATGATACAATTGTATACGGATGGGACGTGGAGAGATATGGAAGCTCCATACCAAAAAAAGGGTTGGCTCTACAGATAGAGCCGGAAAGGTTTGCGTTATGAAACGTAGCACGATGTTGCCGAGTGTCACTCACGGATGGTCAGTACAACAGTACCATCCCGAGATTCACGCCGACGGAACGGTTGTTGCCGCAAAATCGCCGGTACACTTCGTCCTGAACGGACGGTGTCTGTGCAATCAGCGCACCTGCCTTGCCACACCGAGCACCTCTGGCCACACGATTCCTCGCGGCGATGCCGCCGATAAGTATCCCAACTAACGGGGTACACACGCCACCGATTATGCTATGCATAATCGGTGGATTTTTTTCGTGCTACACTAGTTCGATTATTCAGTATGCGATAGATAATTCAATACACATATATGGCCACATCTGCACCTGCAGCAATCAAAAAAATCAGCGCTCGCGAAATTCTCGATTCTCGTGGCAACCCAACGGTTGAGGTTGATCTCTGGCTTCGTGATGGATCATTTGGTCGTGCTGCAGTGCCGTCGGGCGCATCAACAGGTTCGCACGAAGCGGTTGAACTTCGCGATGGTGACAAGCGCTATGGTGGAAAGGGTGTACAGAAGGCGGTAAAAAATGTTAACGACGTGCTCGCAAAAAAACTCGTTGGTAAGGTAGTAGCACAACATGAGCTCGACAGCCTCATGATTTCAATTGATGGCACTGAAAATAAAGGAAAGCTCGGTGCGAACGCTATCCTCGGTGTATCACTAGCGTTTGCTCATGCAATGGCAGCCAGCATGGGGAAGCCTCTCTACACCTATTTTCAAAAAATTTCTGGAACCAAAACGACGTCAGTGCGCTTACCAGTACCGATGATGAATATTTTAAACGGTGGTAAGCACGCGTCGAACTCAACCGACTTGCAGGAGTTTATGGTGATGCCCGTGGGAGCAAAAAGTTTCGCTGAAGCTCTTCGCTGTGGGGCTGAAATTTTCCATGCCCTTAAAAAAATTCTTTCGGCGCGTGGGTTGAACACTTCTGTTGGTGACGAAGGTGGTTTTGCTCCTTCGCTCCCAACAAACGAAGCTGCTATTGAAATTATTCTCGAAGCGATTAAAAAAGCCGGTTATACTCCCGGTAAAGATGTTGGTATTGCAATCGATGCAGCAGCAAGTGAACTCTACAAAGATGGTATGTATCACCTTGAAACTGAAAAGAAAGTCCTCACTAGTGAAGAAATGGTCGCATTCTACGAAGCGTGGATTAAAAAGTACCCGATTCTTTCTATTGAAGATGGTTTACATGAAGATGACTGGGCGGGATATCAGCTCATGACAAAACGTCTCGGCAAAAAAATCCAAATTGTTGGGGATGATTTGTTTGTAACAAATATCAAGCGCCTTGCACGTGGTATTACAGAAAAATCAGGCAATTCAATTTTGATCAAGCTCAACCAAATTGGTACGGTGACTGAAACAATCGAAGCAATTCAAATGGCGCACGATGCTGGCTTTACCGCTGTGGTATCGCACCGTTCGGGTGAAACTGAAGATGTCACCATCGCAGACTTTGTTGTTGGTCTCGGTGCTGGTCAAATTAAGACAGGATCACTCTGCCGAAGCGAACGTACTGCAAAGTACAATCAGCTTCTCCGGATTGAAGGCGAACTCGGAAAGAAAGCGGTGTTTCCGGGAAAGACAGTGTTTAAGAAATAACTGACGCAATGAAAAAACAGCCAGTTGCACTCATTATTCTCGACGGGTGGGGATATCGCCAGGATTCATTCCACAATGCGATCCACGCTGCCCGCACCCCCGTGTTTACTGCGCTCTGGAAGCACTATCCGCACACTCTACTTGAAGCGTCTGGATTAGCTGTTGGATTGCCTGAAGGTCAAATGGGCAACAGTGAGATTGGACACATGACTATTGGCGCGGGTGCTCCTATGGACACCGATTTGGTGCGCATTGCAAAAGCAATTGCCAACGATGCGTTTGTTTCAAATGCTGCGTTCGTTGCTTTATTCGATCACGTGAAGAAACACACATCAACACTGCACATAAAAGGACTACTCAGTAGCGGCGGAGTGCACAGCCATCACGATCACCTCTTCGCTTTCTTACGTGCAGCTCAACGTGCAGGCGTAACAAAGATCGCCATTCATGCCTTTACTGACGGACGTGACACCGCTCCGCAGAGTGCAGTAGGCTACTTACGAGCACTTGAAACAGTACTTACAGAAGTAGGTATTGGCCGCATCGCAACAGTGACTGGCAGATTCTATGCAATGGATCGGGATAATAACTGGGATCGCCTCAAAAAAGCGGAAGACGCGCTGTTTGAATGCAGGGGAACTGTCTGCGGAGCAAAAAAACCGTCAGATGTTGTTGCCGAACTGCACACTCAGGGAATGCTCGATGAGCACCTCGAACCACTGGTGTTTCTTGATGACACTGGCAAAGGATATCCAGTAGAAAAAAATGACGGAGTGTTCTTTTTCAACTTCCGTGCTGATCGTGCTCGCATGCTTTCAAAAAAGATTGCCGAAAAAACCAAGACTCACAACATTTGTTTTGTAACCCTGACTGAATACGAAGCAACGCTCGGTGCACAGGTAGCGTTTCCTTCAAAACAGATTGAAACAGTCCTCGCTGCAGAGATTGCACACGCAGGACTGACACAGGCGCACATTGCTGAAACAGAAAAATTTCCCCATGCGACATATTTCTTAAATGGTGGACGAGAGAAGCCGCACACCGGCGAAGTCCATGAGTTAGTACCCTCACGAAAAGATGTTCCGACACACGACCTGGCACCAAAAATGCGCGCAAAAGAAATTGCTGACCTTGCTATCGGACATATCGAAAAGGGAACTGATTTTATATTTATAAATTTTGCGAATCCGGACATGGTTGGCCATACTGCAAACGTACCTGCAATTATTGAGGCGCTCGAAGAGGTTGATGAGCAGCTCGGCCGAGTACTCACCGCACTCGCGGCACACAGTGGCGTTGCTTTTGTAACCGCCGATCACGGTAATGCTGAAGTAAACATCGATACCGCAACAGGCGAGAGGCATACGTCACACACGATTAATCCTGTGCCGGCAATTCTGACGCGCGCCGGGACTTCGCTCGCTGCTACTGGCACGCTTGCTGATATTGCGCCAACAATCCTCGGGCTCTACGCTCTCCCACAGCCACCTTCAATGACGGGTAAGAATTTGGTACTATAGGCAGATGCATCCTCAGACACATTCGGCCTATAATTTCTTCTTACTTTTATTACTTGGTGTTGGCGTGCTCGTTTTTATTCTCTTTAAGCCATTTGTGAGTCCGCTCATTTTGGCTGTTGCCTTGGCTGTGGTGTTTTATCCGGTGTACACCCACATGCTCCGGTCAGTTACTAACAATCGAAAAACGACTGCCGCACTCCTCACTTTGCTCATTGTCGTTGCGCTCATTATTGTGCCGCTCTTATTCGTGGGAGGGTTGCTCTTTAACGAGGCTCGCGAGTTATATGTTCAATCGAGTCTTACCGCCGAAAACGCATCGGGCATTGTTACTGCGAGTGTTGATCGACTCGAACGCGCCCTTCAAAATATTGCTCCAGAAATTACACTCGACGTGCGAAGCTATTTTGAGGCGATACTGTCGTGGGTACTGAGCAATCTCACCAATCTGTTTTCTGGATTCATTTACATCATTATCAACATGTTCATTATGTTGATTGCGCTCTTCTTTTTACTCCGTGATGGCGACCGGTTCAAACAGTACATAATTGCAATTAGCCCGCTTGCAAACGTCTACGACGAAAGTTTGCTGAAAAAAATCAGTACGTCGATTAATGCAGTCATTAAAGGTTCGCTTATCATCGCGCTCATCCAGGGTATCATTGCATCTATTGGTTTTGCTCTGTTCGATTTGCCGAGCCCGGTTATTTGGGGCACCGTAACTGCAATTGCAGCACTTGTTCCCGGTATTGGTACAGCAGTGGTTATGATTCCTGCAATTCTGTATCTCTTTTTTGCGGGTACTCTCGGTAATGCAATCGGCCTCCTCGTGTGGGGAATTGTTGCTGTGGGCCTTATCGATAACATACTTACACCGATACTGCTTAACCGCGGTACAAATGTGCACCAAGCGCTCATCCTCATTTCAGTACTCGGCGGTATTTCGTTCTTTGGCCCAATCGGATTTGTTGCGGGACCAGTCATTGTCAGTCTGTTTTTGGCGCTACTTGAGTTGTATCCGACACTTGCACATCAACAGGTCGATGGTACACGACCGTCAGCATAGCTATGTTAGAAACAACACATAAAAATTACCCAATTGTCCGTGCATTCGATAAGTTTGAGGACTATGTCCGTGGACACCTCAGTCGTTTTCCGATTGCTTACTCAATTATTGGCGGTGTGGCCATTGTATTATTTTGGCGCGGTGTGTGGCTGACTGCCGATAGTATTTGGTACCACACCGACCTGCCGGTATGGCTCGATGGCCCTGTAACGATCGCAATCAGCGTGGTTATTCTTCTCATGACTGGATTGTTTGTATCTTTTTTCATTAGTGATCGCATCATTGTGTCAGGTATCAAGCAAGAAAAAAAATTGGTTGAAAAAACTGCAGAGCAAGTGCAGGAAGAAGGTATCACCCTCCATACTATCGAACGAAAGCTTGCGAACGTTGAGCGCGAACTCCTTCGTATTGAAGAGATTCTCGGCGAAAAGAATACCGATTTAAAAAGTTAGGATGCATACCGAACACACAGCTCTGCCGCGAATTAACAGCATAGTGACTCACAATGCGCGTTTTCATGCCGATGAGGTGTTTGGTGTTGCGGTGTTACGCGAAGTGTTTGGTGATGAGCCGACACTCATCCGCACCAGAGATCAGGCGGTTATTACGACCGGAGATATTGTGCTCGACGTTGGCAGTGAGTATGATCCAGAGCGTCTTCGGTTCGACCACCACCAAATTGGTAAGGCTGGTGCGCGGCCAAATGGAGTTGAGTATGCAAGTTTCGGACTCATCTGGAAGCACTACGGTGAACGACTCTGCGCATCGCCCATTATTGCTGACTGCGTTGATAGAAAGGTGGTCCAGCCAATTGATGCGATGGATAATGGTGTTGATCTCTATACCGCGACGTACAAAGATATCTATCCGTATACATGGCAGAGCATCGTTGTGTCATTTAATCCAACATGGAAAGAGTCAAATGAGGCAACCGACGCAGCCTTCGAAGAAACGGTTGCCGTTGCTCGAAAAGTGTTGAAGCGCGAAATTGTCCACGCAACCCATTTTATTGAAGCCCAAGAATTTGTGACCGCTGCCTACGAACACGCTGCCGACAAGCGGCTTGTTGTGCTCGATGACAACTATCCGTACATGTTTACGTTGTCGAAATATCCTGAGCCGTTGTATGTAGTACTGCCGAATAGTCAGGATACTCAGTGGAAGGTTGAGTGTATGCGTAACAATCCGATGCGATATGAAAATCGAAAAAATTTTCCCGAGGCGTGGGCGGGAAAGCGCGACGGCGAATTGGCTAGGGCTACCGGAGTACCCGACGCACTCTTTTGTCACACAAACCGATTTCTGGCCGTAGCTAAAACAAAGGAGGGGGCACTCGCTCTTGCTAAATTGGCCATTGACGCGTAGGCTCACTATCTACCATGGCATTTGTTGATGAAATTGTTCTCTATGTGAAATCCGGCAAGGGCGGCGACGGCGTTGAACGCTGGCGTCATGAAAAGGGGAAAGAGTTCTCTGGTCCTTCGGGTGGTAACGGTGGAAAAGGGGGCGATGTGTACGCACGAGCGGTACGTGATTTGGCCATGCTTGCTCGCTACCGCGCCGTAAAAGAATTTTCTGCTACCAGCGGTGAAGACGGTCGCCGTGACAGCATGCAAGGTAAAAACGGTGAAGATTTTTACCTTGAAGTACCCGTTGGATCAACACTCACTAATCAGCGAACTCTTGAAAAGGTCACCCTTGATACTGAGGATCAAACAGCACTCCTTCTCCGTGGTGGACGTGGTGGCTTGGGCAATGAACATTTCAAATCGTCAGTAAACACCACGCCAAAAGAAACAACATCCGGCACTCCTGGCGACGAAGTTGATTTTCATGTTGAACTCGAACTTGTCGCCGATGCTGGTTTGGTAGGTTTGCCGAATGCGGGAAAATCGAGTTTGCTCAACGCTATTACGAAAGCTAAAGCGAAAGTTGCTGCCTACCAATTTACGACACTCGAACCAAACTTGGGTGAGCTCTACGGCTTCATTCTCGCCGACATTCCTGGTCTGATTGAAGGAGCCTCAGAGGGTAAGGGTCTCGGCTATAAATTTTTACGACATATTAAACGAACGCGCGTACTCTTTCACTGTATTTCTCTTGAAAACGAAGACCTTCTGGCTACCTACAACACAATTCGTGGTGAGCTTGAAGCATACACACATGACCTGGCGACGAAAGAGGAAATTATCGTCCTTACCAAAACTGATATCGCCACTCCTGAAAAAATTGCAGCGGGCCAAAAAGCACTCGCATCATTTGGTAAAAAAATTCTTACCGTTTCTATCATTGCCGACGCCGAGCTCAAGGTATTTAGCGACGAAGTGATCAAAATTTTGCGCAGTGGAGCGCCCGTGCAATCGGTAAAAGAAGTGCTCTAGTGTCACGCTCTGTGGTGGCTTTTTTATGCTAATATGGCGCTATGTCAGAGTATTTTCCAACCATTGGTCTCGAAATTCACGCTGAATTGGCTACCAAAACCAAAATGTTTTGCGGGTGCAAAAATGATAGCGATGAGACCCGTCCGAATGCTAATATTTGTCCTATTTGTATGGGACACCCCGGCACATTACCGGTTGCAAACAGAGAGGCGATCAAGTCTGTCCTCATTATCGGCACTGCAGTCGGCGGCACGATTGCTGATTTCACCGAATTCGATCGCAAAAATTATTTCTACCCCGATATTCCAAAGGGATATCAAATTAGTCAGTACAAGTATCCGTTTGTTACCGGCGGCACTCTTCGCGGTGTCGAACTCACTCGTATTCACCTGGAAGAAGATACTGCACGATCGAGTCACGACACGCACCCAAAGCACGAAAGCAAAAGTTTAGTCGATTTTAATCGCGCTGGAGTTCCGCTCATGGAACTCGTTACTGAACCGGTCATTCACAGCGCTGAAGATGCGTCTGCGTTTGCAAAAGAATTACAATTGTTACTTCAGTATCTCGGTGTTGCGCATGCAAATATGGAAAAGGGTGAAATGCGTGTTGAAGCAAACATCTCGGTGAGCGCCGACCGTTCAGGCAATCCAAAAAAGTTCGGTACTAAAGTTGAAGTGAAAAACCTCAACTCATTCCGTGCAGTTGAGCGTGCTATTTCCTATGAAATTGCTCGACACACAAAACTACTCGAAGAAGGCGCAGTGATCGAACAAGAAACTCGCGGCTGGGATGAAACCCAAGAAGTAACATTCTCGCAGCGAAAAAAAGAAAACTCGCACGACTACCGCTATTTCCCCGAACCTGATCTACCAAAAATGAAACTTTCGGAACTACCTGAATTTTCGCGCGATACACTGGCAGCGGCTCTCCCTGAACTGCCGCGGCAAAAGCGCGAACGCTACGCAACACTCGGCTTAAAACCCGACGATGCAGAATTTTTTGTCCGTGATATTCCGTGGGCAGAATTTTTTGATGCGGTGGTGCAACTGGTAGCAGCTGATCCAAAAAAGGTATCACTTGCTACTAACTACATCACGAGCGACTTCGCAGGGTTGGTAAAAAAGAACGGGTCGCCGGCGCGTGACAACATCATTCCCGAAAGTTTTGCTGCGCTCATTGGTATGATTGCTATCAATACTATTTCATCGCGCGGTGCTAAAGATATTTTGGTTCAGATGTTCACTCACGGTGGGTCGCCTGCGGCGATTGCTGAAAAAGAAGGGCTCCTGCAAAAGAGCGATTCTGGCGAACTTACCACAATTGCCGAACAAGTCATTGCAGCTAATCCAACAGTTGTTACTGAATACAAAGCGGGGAAGCAATCGGCAATTCAATTTTTTGTAGGGCAAGGTATGAAGGCATCGAAGGGATCGGGAAATCCTGAAGTGTTGAAAAAACTGTTTACTGAACTGCTCGGTAAATAAAAAACACTGGTGTTCCAGTGATGATGTTGGGAATACACCAACGATATACTAGCGTGTAAATTTGTGCTATAATGTTAGGTAGTACTCCACGCGATAATCGCGTGCTGGCAGGTGCAAATCTGTCAGTATGAGGAAAGTCCGAACACTCCCACAATGTGCTCTCTGAGTGGCATGTGGAGCCGCGTAGTGGGTAACGCCCATCGCAGGTGACTGTAGCGGTGCGAACAGAAACGCTCTGTTTCGAAAGGAACAAGCGCCCTCGCTGTAAGGCAGGGTGAACTCTTCTGAAAAGAGGAGATGCAACGACTAAATCCGTACGCGAGTGCAAGGCCGTGCTCAATACACCGAAAGGTATGTTGAGAGTGCCGCTCGAGCGGTGTGGTAACACATCTCCCAGATAAATGATTGTCCTCGACAGAATTCGGCTTATAGTGGAGTACTACACTAATGAAAAACCCCTCGATTTATCGAGGGGTTTTTCAATGACTCTGTGTTTAGTAGGTCTTTAGACAGTTGTTGGTGTCACTGGAGGTGTTTGAGCGGGCGCATCTGGTGTAGCGGGTGCTGCAGGTGCAACTGATACTGCGACAGCTGGTGTCATTTGTGTCAGAAGAGAACGATACACGCGAGCTGCGGCAAGGAGGGTGAGGGGCATGGTAATGAGTAAGCCCAGTCCAAAAGGAATCGCGCCCAAGATGCTGATACCAGCAGTCACGAGCAAAAAGAGGAACAGATCCCAGCGGGCACCCTTAGTGATATCGGCGCTCTTTTTGAAGCTTTCAATAACACCAGCATTCTGATCAAAAATACAGAATGAGTAAAAGAGGAAAATGGTCATAAGGATCAGTCCGGGAACAATGAAGAAGAGGGTGCCAACACCAACGAGAATGCCAAAGAGGATTGATGCGCCGATGAATGGCAAGAGGTGTGGTCCGAAGTAGAATAATTCCTTAAATTCAGGACGTTTGCCATCGGTCCAGGCGAGGATGATGCGAATGTATCCTGCGTAGAGCACTGCTGAAGCAATGATGCTGAGGAGCATAAAAATGCCACCAGTAATACCAATTTGTGAGTTGATTGCACCACCGCCCATGCCCATACGCATGTAGTTAGCATTACTGAATCCGTGGCCGCTTCCAACTGCGCCTAACATGCGGAGTACTTCGGGAATAGCCCAGAGTACAAAGGTAAGTCCAACAAAGTACCAGGCGTTTTCAGTTACCGTTTTCCAACCAAATTTAAGTGAATCTTTAATGTGTACTGTTTTCATGATGTTCGATGTAAATAATAGTAGAGGTCCTCAAGTGCTTTAATGGCATCACCTGCAGCAATGTTGTTTTGGTGATACAAACCATCAGTGCAATCGCCCGCTGCCCACACTCCCGGCAGTGATGATTGCTGATTTCGAGGGTTGATCTTAATTCTACCCCATTCGTCTTTCTCTACAAGTGAACCTGTGAATGTCGTATTTGGATAGGCGCCGATTTCAACAAAGATGCCAGTTACCGGCAGATCGACAGTGGTAGTAGTTGTTTTGTCAGTATATTTGAGACCGGTAACAAATTGTTTCCCATATATTTCGCTGGTGTCAGCGTTGGTACGAATCTCTACATTGGGGAGTTTTGCTAGCGCTGCCTGGTTTGTTGCATCAGCCTTAAATGTAGGGCCGCGGTGTAGGAGATAGACTTTTTTACAATATGCAGCCAGTTGCGCAGCACTTTCGAATGCAGCATTGCCGCCACCAATAACAGCGACATCTTGTCCGGAAAAGAGCGGGCCATCACACGTTGCACAGTAGGTGAGACCTTTGTGTTCGAATGTTGCCGCGCCCGGTACTTCAAGTTTTTTTCGTGAGCTACCTGAAGCAATGAGGACTGCGCGAGTCTCAACAGTACTGCCTTTTTCAAGGGTGATCGCAAAACCGCCAGCAGTTTGTGTGATGTTGGTAACAAATTCACCCTCGGTAATATTAAGTTTTTCGCCGGCATAGGCGCATACGTGTCGACGGAGATTTGCAGAAAGTTCAGGGCCCGGAATAGAAATAGTGCCAACCCAGTTTTGAATGTCAGGCGATACAATACTTTGATTCTCCCAATTTTTTGTAATGAGAAGTGTGTTGATGCGCTTTCGACCGGCATATACACCAGCTGCCGCACCTGCCGGGCCGCCACCAATAACAACGAGATCGAGAATACTCATAAAGTCCTAGTGTACCACACCGTATTATTTAATTTTAGATCGGCGCAAAAATGCAGGAATAGCACCCCAATCGTCATCGGAGTCATCCGCAACAGGTGCTGCTTTCTTTTCTTCAACTGGCTTTGATTCTTTAACTGGAGCAGGCATTGATTGCGGTGATGGTGATGAGAATGAATTAAAGATGCGACCCTTGCGATCTTCACGGTCTTCGTGTGCTTGAGCAGCAGCTACAGGCATTGGCGCTGCGTATGAAGAATTGTTGACGGGTGCAGCTGCTGGTATCTGCGGTGGACGGCGGTTGCCGAGTACGTGTTCAGGAAAGCCCGACGCAACAACGGTAACGCGGATTTCACCCTTTTTGAGCTTTTCGTCGCGGATCATACCAAAGATAATTTTGGCATTTGGATCGACAGATTCGGTAATAACTTTTGCTGCGTCCTGAATTTCGAACATGGTGAGATCTTCACCGCCAGCGATAGAGAAGAGTACGCCGCGTGCACCGTCGATAGAGACATCGAGGAGTGGGGAATTGATTGCCGCTTTCGCTGCTTCTTCGGCACGCTTTTCGCCGGTAGCACCACCAACTCCCATGAGCGCAGAACCTGCATTTTCGAGAACGGCGCGAATATCGGCAAAGTCGACGTTGATAGCACCGGGTGAAGTGATCAAATCTGAGATACCCTCAACTGCCTGTTTCAATACTTCGTCGCACATCATGAACGCTTGGCGTGCAGTGGTCTCTTTGCTGACTGTTGAGAGAATACGGTCGTTTGGAATAATGATGATAGCGTCGACTGAGCCGCGGAGTTCTTCGATACCTTGTTCAGCAAAACGCATACGCTGTTGACCTTCGAAGAAGAATGGTTTGGTAACAACAGCAACGGTAAGTGCGCCCATTTCTTTTGCAACCTTTGCAACAATAGGAGCAGCACCAGTACATGTGCCGCCACCTTCACCTCCGGCGAGAAATACCATGTCTGCGCCTTTGAGAGCTTCAGCAATTTCTTCGCGAGTTTCTTCGGCAGCACGACGACCGACATCAGGGTTCATACCAGCGCCGAGTCCTTTGGTAACGTTTTTACCAATATGAATTTTCTTTTTCGCGAGAGAGTGATGCAAATCTTGAGCATCAGTATTTACCGCAATAAATTCGACACCCTTAACACGGGCGTTGATCATATGGTTCGTTGCGTTTTTTCCAGAGCCACCAACACCCACAACTTTGATACGGGCAAATGACTCCACTTCAGGTTTGATCTGTGGCATATGCGTTTAATTACTTGCTACGTATACTAACAGATAATTTTGCTCTGGGAAAAAAGCAGCATGGAAATAGGGGCTGGTCAATGCAGTAACATCGGGGCACTATTGACATTTACTTAAAAAATTATATTGTAGGAGTAGTGTCCTCGGTGAAAATATTTTTCTACTCTGGGAGGTGTTCATTGACGACGGTACAATCGAAGTCTATCAGACCAACTGTAGAGTGCTCTCTTTCGGGAGCAGTATCAGGTGGAGTCATTCAATGCTTCGGTCGTCCAACGGGCGATTGGAGTATTCTGCACAATCGCACCGGTGCGTTGCGGCGTATTTCTGCTGTTGCCTTCCAACATAGTGCACAACGTGTTCTAGCACCACGTTCAGATTTCTCTGGACGGGTCTGCAATCGGGAGCATATGCTCGCTGCTGATCGGGAAGTTGATCCGGAACAATCACCAAGTACGCCACTCGCGCCGATCTATCGGGGCCCTCGGGAATACCCGGGCGATGCAGTTGAGATTATCCCCGGCGAGATGTTCTTCATCGGCTCCGCGGATTGTCCAACGGTAACCATCTACGATCGTGAAAGTAATCGTATGATATGCGCACATGCTGGACGAGATTGTTTGTTTGACCGCGGCGCATTGCTCGAAGGAAAGGCACCGCGTCAGTACTCAAGTGTTATCGATACGTGCTTTGCGCAGCTCGGTGCACCGAGCATTGTATTTGGCGCAGTTCAGGTGTGGGTGAATTGCGGCATACGTTCTTCGTTCTTTCATCCGACCCACGACGAAAGGTTCAGAGAAAAGAACCAGCGGATGGTGGACTACTTCGTCAACACCTGCGGACCGGAAGCAGTTCGAGGGCTATCGTTTGACGGCGATCTCGATCTGCATACAATTGTTGCTCACCAGGTGTTTCGGAACAGTCCACGAGCGACTGTACATTTTGATGCCATTGATACGCTGGGTCAGAAAGACATGGCACGATCGGGTATTCCGCTGTGGTATAGCTGCCGTCGCGGAGACGTAAAAAGCCGTAACGGAGTCTGCGTCTTCCGACCAAAAAAGTAACAACAGTTCTTGATGGAAAAAGTACCACGGTGCGCATGCGCACCGTGGTTTTTATTTTTACGGCAAAAATTGCTTAATCCACGACATAATGCCCTGCTGAGCATTTTTCATAATACGAAAACCGAGCGCGGGCTCTTCGTCTTGTGTTAATCCGAGGATGCAGAGGCCGAATGCTACTGCCCAGGTTGAGTCTTGCATGCTAATGCGCGAGCCGCTGTCAAAAATGTATGACGCTTTCTTTGCAGGCAGCTTGAGGGCGACACGAGCAATGTCGTCAATTGAAGCAATGCCTGATCCGCCGCCGGTGACAACAATGCCTGCGGGGAGCAATTCATTGCGGCCGATCTTTTTGAGATGGGCGTCAATGAGTTCAAAAATATCGTTGAGCCGAGCTTTAATAATTTCGTCGAGCTTCTTTTTCGGTGTATCCGAATTATTCCACGTACCACGCTTCATTTTTTCTGCATCTTCGAGGGGTACTTTCATACCAAGTGCAATGTCGTGGGTAATATCAGTTGAGCCGATAGGAAAGACTTCGAGGGAAATCGGAATGTTGTTTTCAAATACCGCAATTGACACTGTCTCAGCACCAATGTTTGCGAGTACACAACCGGCAATTTTTTGAGCCTTGTTCAGGGTGACCAGGCTCGCTGCAAGCGGTGATGCCATAACGTCATCAACTTCTACACCCGCGTCATTTATTGCAGCTATGAGGTCATTGAGGTGTTGTTCGAGGCAGGTAACAAAGAGTACGCGAACCTCTAACTTTGTTCCTTTCATGCCCTGTGGACGACCGAGCACCTGCTTGCCGTCAATTTTAAAACTGAGCGGTACTGCGTGAACGACTTTTCTGTTGAGCACTACTCCTGCAGGAATGTCTTTTTCTGCAGACTCAAGGGCGCGTGATACATCGAGCTCAGTCACCTCAGAGTCTGCGCGGGTGATGGTTGCACCGCCTTGCGATATAAAGCTGCTGAGGCCAACACCGCCAACTGAGAGGTACGCCCGTTTGATGTGAAGCTGCGCTGCTTTCTGGGCTTGTTCAAGTGCACCACGGATGCAGCGGGTAACTTCGGGACTGTTCACGATGTAGCCGTGACGGAGACCTTTCGATTCAATTAAGCCCGTGCCGATAATTTTTGGAGCAACCTTACCATCTGCATTCAGGAGCTCAGCAATAACCACGCGAACTGCGTGTGTGCCGACGTCTATTCCTGCTGCAATGTGTCTGGCCATACGTTAAATTTTTTGGAAAACAATTCTTCCTGTTTGTCCATTGTACTGCCATGTTCGAGTCCTTTCAAATGGAGTAATCCGTGGATAAACAAATATCCTACCATTTCTGTGACCGTTCTCTTAAATTTTTTTGCTTGTTTGCGTGCAATTGTGGGTGTAATAAAAATTTCTCCGTGCTGTCGATCGAGAGTAAAACTGAGTACGTTTGTTGGTTTATTTTTCTGTCGATATGAAAAATTCAGCGTTTGTGATCGGCGAGTGCCAATGAATACAAGTGACACATTCATGTGCGGAACAATTGCTGCTGCCATACAAGCAAACGGCAGACGGGGAAGTCTGCCGCGAGTGTTGCGTGTGATTGAGAGAGTCCCGCCCATGGGTTAACGTACGTTTTCGCGCAATTTACCAAGTTTGATTTGCTGTTGGATATCTTCGCGACGACGGAGGGCTTTGAGAGCAAATTTCTTTTTAACGTATTTTGATGGAGCGCGTTCTGCGTAGCGGAGACTGCGAACACGGTTAAGAATACCCGCTCCTTGTACACGACGGGTAAAGCGCTTTAAGACGCTGGTGTTGCTTTCGCCGCTGTTTTTCTGTACTTCAACGTTTGATGCCATAGTTCGCTATGCTATCATATGAGCTTTTTTTTGACAACGCGAGAGTGCTGTTCTGCTATAAATTCTGGCAAGCGAACGACCGGTACTGTCTCTTGTGAGCGGTTCTCAACGGTGCGTACAATGACGCTATTATCGACGCTCTCTTTTTGACCCATCAGAAGAATATGCGGTGACTTTACGTGCTCAGCCTGTGCCAACTGGGCAGTGAGCTTGTCTTTAAGGAGAGCGTGTCCGATGCTCACCCCTGCTTTGCGGAGAATTTCGAGAATACGGAGACTCTTGTACTTTGCTCCTGATGCGACGTGCACAAAGAAGTAGTGCGGCGCTTCAAGTTTAATACGATTTTTTGTTTTCTCTTTCGGATCACGTTTCCAGCAGAGGGTAATGCCGACTGCAGGCATGTCGCGCTTGCTACCCGTTTTTTTACCGAGTGCGTTGTATCGAATACCAAAACCGAGCACGTGTTCGCTATCGTGCCGACGGCCACGAAGTTCGAAAATAGTGTGTGTTGAGTAGTTCCGACCACCAACGAGCGAATGGTTGAGTGAGTAGGGTAGATCGATGTGTTCTGCGTATGACAACAACTCCATGAGGTGGGCCCGGCTCGTGTCTGAAAGAAAGTCGATAGCCTTTGGTGCTGCAGCAATAATTGGTTGGCACGTTGGTTCATGTGTTGCGTGCAGCTCGAATACATCCTTTTTAAGGAGCTGGCGACACTCAGCGGGCATATCTCCTAAGTGCTTGCGGTAGTATCCCTGAAGCTCGCGTGAAAACTTAATGAGTGAATCTTTGTCGCCTAAACTGTTGAGTTCGAGGCGGATATCGGTGAATCCTTTGTCCTCAGCAATAGCACGAGCAGTTTGAATGAGGAGCGCTTCTGCCATTGCTGATGAGGAGCCGAGCACCTCGAGGCCAATTTTTGTGTAGCGAGAATCGTTGCGTCGACCGCTGCCAGAAAACTCACCTTCGTAGTACCAGAGCACTGGTTCACGCGTCTGCATGTCTTGGTCGTTGTAGGTGCGAATGAGTGCGATTTTTTCTTCAACGTGTGGCGCGTGTGAGTGGTCGGTTGAGGCGATATCAACGGGGGTAATATTTTTTGCAAGTCGCGCGTCTTCTTTTGAAATAACCGGCGTTTGAATAGGTAAAAATCCGTAGTGGAGGGCTACTTCGAGAGCTTCATCACGGTCGTTGTAGTGTCGAATTTCGCTTGAGCGGGGCTTGCGCTTAGTTTTCGGTTTCTGTTTGAACATAGTGGTGAATTCCTGGAAGGATATCGAGCGTAGTAAGTGGGTAGAGTCTGACAAACGGTGTTCCAATAATAAATCCTCGATCGACGGGTCCCCAGACACGCGAGTCTGAGCTTGCTCGTCGATTGTCTCCCATCACAAAATATTGATGACCTTGAAGGGTGAAGGTGGCCGTCTCGCGCTTTTTATTTTCAACATACGGCTCGTCGAGTACAAATCCGTCGGGGTGCTCTCCGTTTTTGATAGTGACTACACCTTCTTTTATTTCGATGGTGTCATTCGGTAATCCGATAATTCGCTTAATAAAATATTTTGTTGGATCGTTTGGATATTTGAAAATAACCACTTGGCCGCGAGCCGGTTCACTGAGCCGAAAACTCAACTCATCGACAATGAGATATTGACCATTTGTAAAAGTGGCGTCCATTGATGCGCCGCTCACAATGAACGGTTGGGCAATGAATAGCCGAATAGGAATGACAATAACCAGGGCAATAAGGCCGAATTTAATGGTTTCCCACAACGATGTTGGACGATCCATTTGACCATTCTACTACCGAAGGGCCTTTGACTCAAGGTTTTTTTGCGTGGTACCGTATGTGTATGACATTAACCATTGCCTGCCTCGGAAACCCGGGAGAGGAGTACGCGAAGACTCGACATAACACTGGCCGCATCGTCGGTGATTTTCTTCATACAGCATGGGGTGGAAGCGAATGGAAAACAGACAAAAAACTGAACGCGCTGACGGCTAAAGCAACAGTAGGGAAGCACACAGTGCAGTTTGTCTACCCAGAAACATTTATGAACAAATCAGGCGCAGCGGTAAAGCCGCTCATTACCTCAGTAAAGAAAGCAGAGCAACTTGTTGTTGTATATGATGACCTCGACCTCGGTATTGGCAGCATGAAACTCTCGTTTAATCGTGGCTCTGGTGGGCACCGCGGACTTGAATCAATTGCGAAAGCAATTAAGACCGAAAAATTCATGCGGGTACGTGTCGGTATCTCTCCGGTTACTGCTGGGGGTAAAACAAAAAAGCTACTCGGTCCAGAAAAAGTTGAAAAGCACATTCTCGGTGCGTTTAAGGCAGATGAGTTGGGTGCAATTAAAAAACTGAGTCAGCGTATTGCTGATGGGCTCGAATCGCTCATGAATGACGGGAGAGAAAAGGCGATGAGTGTATATAACGCAGGGTAGTGTGGTAAACTATCGGCAGAAAGGAGGCCACATATGGCCAAACAACCTCTGAGCAGGGAAGAGAAAGAACAGCGCAAAGAGCAACAAATGCTCAAGCGTTGCTTAGGTGACGGTATCGTGCTCCCTAAGGTCGTGTCGGGCGTGACGTACAGCCGCATCCATGATGACCATGACGGCACGTTTGATGGATCGATCGAGCTCTTTTTTGGACCCGATGGCGATGCCTGGATCTCGGTACAGCGCCTCCATGATCATCAGATCCCGCGGGCAATTCGTTTTCGAAACTACTGTGGCGGTGGTCGGAGTCTGCGTGTGTACCATGCACTTCGTCTCTTGGCTGAAGCCATTCGACTGGATCAAGAAGAGCGGCCCGACTCACCCGATGACGTACGCACCGCATTCGAAAAATTTTTTCGGGAAGAAGAGGAGATGCAGCGGCAGATCAAGGTATACAAAGGACAAACATAAAAAGAATAGAAACAAAAAAAGCTGGGATTAATCCCAGCTTTTTCTTTATTTCTTATCTGCTTTCTCAGCTTTGTCTTTATCGACAAATGAGAGCGCCATCTTGTGATCTTTTGGATCGAAAAGGGTAATTTTGAATGTGTAGCGCTTGCCGAGTTCAAGTTTTTCGCGGAGTTTGTCTTCGCCGCCAAATTCAGATACGTGCACCAGTCCGGCAACACCTTCTTCAATTGATGCGAGTGCACCGTGCTTGTTGAACTTGATCACAACACCTTCAACTGAAGTGTCTTTTTTGTATTTCTTTGCTGCTTCGGTCCACGGATCAGGTTTGAGTGCCTTGATTGAGAGAGAAATCTTTCCTTCTTTAATCTCGATTACTTTCACCTTGATCTTGTCGCCAACTTTATACAGAAGGCGAGGGTCTTCGACGAGCGCCCAATCCATTTCTGAAATGTGCACCAATCCTTCGAGACCTTCTTCGATTTTCACGAAGACACCGAAGTCAACAACCCCGGTAACCGTGCTATCGAGTGAATCGCCAACATTGTATTTTCCAACCATTTCTTGGCGATCTTTTTCGTCCGATCCTTTTTCAGAGAAAATCAGTTTACCTTCTTTTGGAGATGCAGAAATGATCGTAACTGCAAGTTTCTGTCCTACCAGTTTGCGCAATTCGTCGAGAATGCGATCTTTGTCGCCATCTTCAACGCGAGGATAGTGGTCTGCTTTCAATTGTGATGCAGGAAGGAATCCCTGAATACCCTGCCATGCGAGCAAGAGTCCACCCTTGTTTGCTTCAAGAACTGGAAGCTCGTATGGCTTTTTGTCGCGGATAGCTTCTTCAGCTTCGTTCCAAATAATTGCCTGCTTTGCTTCTTTGAGCGAGAGTTCAATGTAGCCTTCCGGGTTGGTGTCGGTATCAATAACCTTGGCGCTGATTGAGTCGCCAGTGTTAATTTTTTTAATGATGTCACGAGCAACGATAAATTCACGACCGTAAATGATTCCGGTACCGAATGGGTGCAAGTCAACGTAAATCGCTTGTGGATCGATACCCACAACTGGTCCTTCTATCATGTCGCCAACATTTGGCACTGCGGTAATTGACGCCATCTTTGACGCCAAAAAACCTTCTTTTGTTTCAGCAATAGCTGTAGCCATAGTGATATGTATACGATAGGTGTGGGGTCGGTTAGTAATAATGTCTCTGCTGCACACGCGGGCTATGCCAGAAACGGACCACACGGTTATCTATCGCACGCTGCTAAATAAATTAGTCAGTTGGAGCACTGTAGCAAAAATAGTATTATTTGTACATTGATCTAGGATTTAAAAAATCGAGTAGAACCAGAGCAATATTAGTGACAATCATATTATATTGAAATCAATACCGAGAAAGTTTCCGTGGTAGCCGCTATTAAACTTATCAGCAGGCTAGTGCAAAATCAGTAAGGGCAGCGACGTGTCAAAGACTCAGGATATTGAAAAACCTTCGAGCCTTTTTTATTTTTCTTATCTACAGCAAGACATGTTTGAAAGCCAACCTTTTTTGCTGATGCAACAAAGGATGCAAACAGTTCGTTTACTTCGTTTTTCCCTATTCGATAGTCAGTCAGTTTATTACTGTGTCGTCTCAGACTGTCCTCGTAGTTTGATTTTCTTTTTCCCATTGGAAATACTCCCATGAAGTCGAAGGACACCACTTTTATATCTTCAGCAATCTTTGACATTGGTGCGATTGTATCATTAAAAATAGACCTAAAACATATTGTTTTTTTACTAAAAAATGCTAAAATATACCCATGGTAATCACGTATTTTGGCGTGTCTTCAATAAAGGTTCAGTTTGGCGACCTCACCATCGCTGTTAACCCTGTTTCAAAACAGTCAGAGCTCAACCAGAGCAAATACAAGGCTGATATCGCTCTCGTAAGCCTCCAACATCCCGATTTTAACGGCATCGACAACGTTACCTTTGGCGACACAAAACCATTTGCAATTACTGGTCCGGGCGAATATGAATTAAAAGATGTGGTCATTCAAGGTCTCGCATCACACTCAGCGTATGCTGGTGGTGATTGGATAAACACCATGTATCTGCTTACAATAGAAAACATGAACCTCTGTTTTTTGGGAGGCCTTGATACAAAAGACATACCAAAAGAAGCTCTCGAAAAAATTGGTGAAGTTGATATTGTTTTTGTTCCCGTATCGGGCGAAGGAGTGCTGAGTCCAGCACATGCAAACTCATGTGCTGTTGGTCTTGAGCCAAAACTGATTGTGCCGCTCCAATACACCGATGCATCACTCAAGGCCTTTCTTAAGGAAGCTGGTGAAAACCCGGAACCACTTGATAAGCTCACTATCAAGCGAAAAGATTTAGATGGCAAAGAAGGGGACGTGGTAGTGCTCACCTCACAAAAATAATTCCAAGTGTAATACGTTTATATATATGATGCGTTGGATCGAAAACATGCGACAGCGTCCCGATCGAGAGAAAAAAATAATAGCTTTTTCTATTGCAGGTGTACTCACAGCGCTCATGTTTGTTGTGTGGGCAACAACAATACCAGCGCGATTTAGCGGTGCAGATGAAGAATTAGCTAGTAAAACAGGATCACCGTTTACGGATATTAAAGTAAATATGGCTTCTTCGTTTGAAGCAATTGGTAAAAATTGGGAAGAATTGGTACTGATGGTTCAAGCGCTATTTAATAAATAATCTGGTATAGTCACACGAATATGGCAGAAGGCGAACAAAAAGCAGAGCATAAAAACGTCGTTGCGCGCAGCATCACCACCGAAATGCGTGAGTCGTATTTGGACTACGCCATGTCGGTTATTACCGCCCGCGCATTGCCCGATGTTCGCGATGGATTAAAGCCGGTACATCGTCGCATTTTGTATGCCATGCATGAAATGGGGCTCACCGCGCAAGCAAAATCTCGAAAATCTGCAGCAGTTGTGGGTGACGTGCTCGGTAAATATCATCCGCACGGCGACGCCTCTGTATACGACGCTATGGTGAAGATGGCGCAAGACTTCTCATTGCGGTACCCACTCATTATTGGTCAGGGTAACTTTGGTTCAATTGATGGTGACAACGCCGCTGCGATGCGTTATACAGAAGCGCGCATGTCGAAACTTTCAACCGAGCTCCTGAATGATATCGAAAAAGAAACTGTCGATTGGCGTCCAAACTACGACAACACCCGCAAGGAGCCCGCAGTACTCCCAACTGCTGTGCCAAACTTACTGCTCAACGGTACGCTTGGTATCGCTGTTGGTATGGCGACAAACATTCCGCCGCATAACTTGCGCGAAATTGTTGCTGCGACATCGCATCTCATCGATAATCCTGACGCATCAACCGAAGATTTGCTCCAGTTTGTTAAAGGTCCCGATTTTCCAACAGGCGCCGTCATTTACGGCCAAAAAGATATTGCCCACGCCTACGCCACTGGAAAGGGCGGCATTGTGGTGCGCGGTGAAGCTGAAATTGTTGAAGCAAAAGCCGGTACATTCCAAATTGTTATTTCGTCACTGCCGTACCGCGTCAACAAATCAGTGTTGATTGAAAACATTGCCGATCAGGTACGTGACAAAAAAATTGAAGTAGCAGGATTGCGCGACGAATCAACAAAAGACATCCGTGTTGTGATCGATTTGAAGCGCGGCGCACATCCGCAGACAGTCCTTAACTATTTGTATAAACATACCCAGCTCGAGGAAACATTTCACCTCAACATGGTGGCGCTCTCTGGTGGCGTACCGCAAACAATGCCGCTCAAGAGCGTACTCGAAGCTTTTATTGTCCACCGTATTGAGGTGGTTACGCGTCGCACCCAGTTCGATCTCACAAAAGCAAAAGACCGCGAGCACATTTTGCTTGGTCTCAAAAAAGCGCTCGACCACATTGATGAAATTATTGCGCTGATTAAGAAATCAAAAGATGTCGACGACGCCCGTGCAAGTTTGATGAAAGTATTCAAATTCAGCGAACGGCAAGCCAATGCAATTTTGGACATGCGGTTGCAAAAATTGGCTGGTCTCGAACGTAAAAAAATTGAAGATGAACTGAAAGAAGTACAGGCACTGATCGAACATCTCGAAGATTTACTCAAACATCCAAAGAAAATTTTGGCCCTCATTAAAACTGAATTCAGCACCATTCTCGAAAAGTATGGCGATGATCGTCGCACTAAGATTGTGAAGCACGATGCCAAAAACTTCTCAATCGAAGATCTCATTGCAGATGAGGAGTCGGTACTCGTTGTCACTGCTGGTGGTTACGTAAAGCGCACTGATCCGTCTGAATATCGCAAGCAAAAGCGCGGCGGTGTTGGGGTTGTTGATCTTGAAACAAAAGAAGAAGACGTCATTCAAAATCTCGTCACCGCAACAACGCACAGCGACCTTCTCTTCTTTACTGACAAAGGCAAGGTCTACCAAATTAAGATGTACGAAATTCCTGAAGGGCGTCGAGCAACAAAGGGTAAGGCACTCGTTAACTTCCTGTCACTTTCTGATAATGAACGAGTGACGTCAATTTTGCCAATGTCGAAATCAGTGAAGGGAAGTTCGCACAGCGACTCAGTGTTTATGGTAACCAAACATGGTACGGGCAAAAAAGTTGCTGCGAAAAGTTTCCACGATGTCCGCCGCTCAGGACTGCTCGCTATCGGTCTCGATGCTACCGACGAACTTATCTCTGCACAATTTGTCGCGAAGGGTCAGGAGTGTGTCGTTGTGACGAAACTCGGTCAATCAATTCGATTTAAAGAATCAGATGTACGTGAAATGGGCCGACAGGCTGCGGGAGTTCGCGTCATTACCACGAGCGCAAAAGATGAAGTCATTGCTGCTGATATTGCCAATGCAAAAGACGCCGGCTCACTCTTGGTGGTGATGGCAAATGGTTACGGTAAAAAAACTGATCTTGAAGAATACAAAGTGCAGAAACGCGGTGGTTCTGGTATCAAGACAGCTCAAGTCACGACAAAAACAGGTGTGGTTATGAATGCGCAAATTATTCGCGATGAAGAAAGTGAACTCGTCGCTATTTCAAAAAAGAGCCAGGTCATTCGTTTGGCGACAAATGAAGTGCCGACACTCGGCCGACAAACACAGGGAGTGCGCATCATGAAGCTCCGCGAGGGCGATGGTCTCGCTTCAGTGGTTTGTATCTAATCGGCTATCAACACCCGAAGAGAGCGTGAGTGAGCCTTTCTGTATATAATAGAGTGATGTTCACCGATCCGATCTCGGTTCTTAACCAGCTACACATTACTCCCGGCATGAAAGTTGCGGAGTGCGGCGCTGGATCTGGCTTTTACACTATTCCACTCGCACGCTTTGTCGGCGAAAAAGGGCGGGTTGCGGTTATTGATATTCAACAGCCGCTCCTTGATCGTATTAAAACACATGCGCAGCGTGAAGGGCTGACCAATCTCGACTATATCCACGGTGATCTTGAGGTAAAAGAGGGAACACACTTGCGTGAAGGGTGGGCGCAAGCGGTTATCATATCGAATGTTCTTTTTCAGATTGATAACAAATCAGGGTTCCTTTCTGAAATCTGGCGTATTGGTACTCCGGGATGTGCAGTGGCTGTCATCGATTGGACGGATTCATTTAGCGGCATGGGTCCCCTGGAGCAACACATTGTCACTGAGGACGCTGCTCGACGGTTGTTTGAAAGTAAAGGTTTTGTATACGATAAAAAGGTGACGGTCGGCGATCACCACTGGGGGGCGCTCTTTACTAAGCCCAAACCAGCACAACGCTCATGAACCTCACTAAATTTCAAATTTTCTTCTTCTTCATCGCCATTCTACTTATTGCTGTCGCGCTATTCTTTTTTGCAACCTACCGCGGACAGAGCGAGTCATACGACAAAATAACCATTTGGGGCACGGTTGAATCACAACTGTTTGAAACGTACATAAATGATTTAGTGCAGGTCAACAAGGTTAAAATCGAAGTGTCGTACATTCAAATGAGCGAGACGCAACTCGGCCAAGCACTCCTCGAGTCACTTGCGGCAAACGCTGCTCCTGACGCAGTGTTGATGTCACATGAGATGGCGCTCAAAAATACCAGCAGGTTGTACGATATTCCGTTCACCCTCATTTCTGACCAGCAGTTCAAAGATACGTTCATTCAAGGAGCTGAAATTTACACTACCCAAAATGGCCACATCGCTCTTCCGTTTCTTGTTGATCCACTGGTGCTGTACTGGAATCGACCAATGCTCTCAGACGCCGGTCTCACCGTACCACCACGATTTTGGGATGAGCTACCAGCCCTCACCGCAATTCTTACTAAAAAAGATAGCGAGCTCAATATTTTAAAGACCACAATTGCACTCGGTGAGTACTCAAATGTTGTTAACGCTAAAGAAATTCTTGCTACGCTATTAATGCAAGCGGGCACGCCGCTCGTTCAGCGATCTACCTCAGGCACCTATCGCAGCGCATTAGCTGAACGCTACAACTACACAATATCTCCAGCAGAGACAGCGCTTAACTTTTACACTCAGTTCGCGAACCCAATCAAGACGGTTTACTCATGGAATCGTTCACTCATGAATTCTCGTGACTACTTTACTGCCGGCGATTCTGCATTTTATATTGGCTATGCGAGTGAGTACCAAACCCTCGTTCGAAAAAATCCAAACCTTGATATTGGTGTAACGCTTGTGCCACAAGCGCGCACAACTGACCCGCGTTTGGTATACGGAAAAATGTACGGATTTTCAATAGTTCGAAAAGCGGGTAATGCAGCGAACACATTTACGGTTCTTTCGATTCTCACTAATCCGGCTAATGCAGCACTGATGCAAAAATTTACTAATCTGCCTCCGGCACACCGCGAGTTGCTCGCAATTAAGCCAATTAACAACGCTGCCGCTGCGGTATTTTATGATTCAGCAATTCGATCACGTGCGTGGTACGATGTGAACAAAGAAGAATCAAACACGATATTCCAAGCACTGGTTGAGTCGATCACGACCGGCAGAAATTCATTGACGGGTGCAATCAGCGAAGCTAATTCAAAATTACAATCTGTTGTGCAACAGCAATAACTACCCATGAACACCTCACGCTATACATACGTTATTCACGGGCTCGTTGGGATAGTACTCTGTGCAATTCTTGTAACGCCTCTGTACCCTGCAGCAGCGTGGAGAATTGGCGAACCAATTGTGCCGTGTCGTGGCGTAGTGCTGCAAGGAGAGACAACAACTGACCAGCGTCCAGCATGTGATTTTAACTCACTCATTAAGCTGATTAATAATCTTATCGATGTTGCTATCTATTTGCTAGTGCCCATTTTGGCGCTCACCATGGCCTACGCAGGTTTTATGTATCTCTCAGCTGCGGGCAATTCGAGCAAAGCAGCTGAAGCAAGGAGAATTTTTAGGTACACCCTGTGGGGATTGGTGTGGTTCTTTGGCGCGTGGCTCATTGTAAAAACGCTCGCAACTGCACTACTCGATGAAGCATCAGAAATTAACACCTATTTAAATTAATTGTATGACAACTGCAAAATATTTTTTCATGGTACCGATTGTCTTCTCGATACTCTTTGGTTCGTTGGTAACGTACGCAGCAAATGGCGTGTTTCCGATCGACGATAATGGAAATCCGTTTCCGTTAGCACCATCAAACGGTGCCAACCCAAACATCGAAAACCCTGGCGGCGGTAATCCGGACATTACCAATGGTCGGTGTGATCCTAAAACACAAATTTGTAATCCGCTTAAGGCTAAAAAGTTGCACTGCTTGGTGGCCGATGTGCTCAATTTGGTAAGTTCAATTGGCGCAATAGTGGTAGCGCTCTTCATTATTTACTCAGGATATTTGTTCGTAACTGCGCGCGGTAACCCAAGTAAAATTGAAGAGGCTAAACGAGCAATAGGGTATACCTTGCTCGGCGCGGCTATTGTGCTCGGTGCAACGGTTATTGCAAACGGTATTTCAGGAACACTCTCACAAATTTTGGCTGAAAATCGAAACTTACCAACTATTTCAACAACCGCATGCAACTAAACGACCTCCTCTATGCAGCTGTTACTACCTCGCCAAAAAACTTTGGTGAGTTTGTAAACCTCATTGTCGCGTACATTAGTTTCTTGTTTCCTGTCGTCCTCGGACTCATTTCGCTGACGTTTGTCTGGGGGATGGTAAAATTTATTGGTTCGGCGGGTAACGAAGAGTCTGTAAAATCAGGTAAACAATTTATGATCTGGAGCATTGTGATTTTCTTTGTAGTGCTCTCATTTTGGGGAATGGTTACCTTCCTTATGGACGCCTTCGGATTTAAGGATCCTATTACTGGCGACGGCCGAGCCTTTGGTGTGCCACAATTGCCCGATTGCCGCACCCAGCCAGGAAAATGTTAATTATTATGTGCACCGCACGCTAACGTTATGAGTCCATCAAACACACTGTTCGCACAAATTATCATTGGTTTTCTCCAGGTAATCTCTCTGTTGATTAAATTTGGTTACGTCGCTGCGTTCATTGCGTTTGTGTGGGGAATAGTAAAGTACCTTGCACGATCAGATACCGATGATGGTCCACGTGAAGGACTTCGACTGATGACTTGGGGTATTATCGGCTTTTTTGTGCTACTCACTATCTGGGGTATTGTTAATTTTGCTCAACTCGAACTTGGTGTGTGGCAAACATCAAACTCAGGCTTGCAGAGGAACCTCCCGGGCTTCTTTGAGATTTAGTATCCACACGTCTATTGTCAGGTTAGTATAATTCTTGTACGCTTGATGTATCTGGCATCGGCCATAAATTTAGTAATGTAATTATAAATATGCTTACAAACGTTGAGGATTTGATTCAATCAGTCGGTAACATTTTGAACCTCGTTGTTCCAATTGTTATCACAGTTGCGTTGATCGTTTTCTTCTGGGGTCTTATCAAGTACATTTCATCGTCAGACAGTGATGATGGTCGAAAGATTGCAGTTCGCCGTATGGTTGGTGGCGTTGTTGCGTTCTTCGTTATCGTGAGTCTTTGGGGACTGGTTCGCTTCTTGCAAAACTCGTTGGGTATCACAAACAACAGTAACGCGCAGGTTCCGGGCTTCATCAAACCAAACCTCCCGACCTACTAGTAACACAACACAAGGAGTATGCTTTCTACAGCGGTCACTCCGATTATCCTTCGGATCAATCAGTACATCATCAATCCGCTCATTCTCCTCGGGTTGACGTGGGCAGTGCTCATGTTCTTCTGGGGGTTGTATCAGTTCATTCGAAATACCGATAGCGACGAAGGTCGCGAAACGGGGAAAGCGAATATTCTCTATGGTGTCATCGGTATGTTCATCATGGTGTCGGTCTACGGTATCATTAACCTGGTGCTCAACATGATCGGTGTCTCAAAACCAGCAATTCTTCCGTAGCATATCCGTTCTGATGTACTGCAGATAAAAACCCCCGGGCCAATGGCTCGGGGGTTTTGCTAATTCGTCGGTACTGTATAGCGTTTATACCGGACTCGGTACGAAACGCGTGTACTGCTCTGATGCTGCGTTTGAAGAAAATCCATACCTCCATCTTTGCGAAGTGTGAAGTTTGTCCATGGCTCAGCATCAGAATCACGTCCACGTGAAGGAATGCCCTCTGGTGGAATGACCGGCGTCATCATGACCCAACTGATGTATTCTGCATACGTGCGGCGGGTGAGCGTTTCTGACCACGCTGGTGCCGATGGTATGACGAATGTCTCAGTCACTGCTGCATCACGCGCTTGGTTGCGCAACAGTTTATCCATGTTCCGTTCGGGCGGCTGTACGTAGATAATTTGCGGCATTGTTGCTGGAAGTGCAGAAGCGTGTGCTTCTCGTCGCGCAGCAATCTCCGCTTCGACGGTTGGAAACGGAACGTTCCTCTTCGATACACCACCAGGGCTGAAGGTAAGGAGGATGTAGATTCCGGTTACAAAAATGAGGAATGCAGTCCACCGGAGTCGGTCCCACCCTACTGCAAGCGCTCGCACAATGATGAGAAAGCAAATGAAGAAGTACCACCAGTTAAAGGCGTATGACAACTTCTTTTGCTTCCACCCGAACGCGTCCCATACAGGAGCCAGATGTTCGGTAAAAATGGCCATTAAGACCATTACTGCAGCAAGCACTGCCAACGACCACCCGAGCCAACCCAACAGACGGTTTTTTAACGGAATGTTTTCCGGTGGTTTTTCGGGCTGCCGGACTCCTGGTTGTCCGCGCTGCTCGCGACCGTGTCGTTCACTCTCTAGCTGCTCACGCTCCTGCCGCATCTGGACTTTTTTCCAGGTGCGGCTGCCGATTACTAGTCCGCCAGCAATCAGTATGAGAATGAAAGCGCATACTGCAACAACAGTTCCGAGAACTGCTATTCCGTATGTGTAGCCAATGGTGACTGCAAAGAGTGTGATGAACACGAGGCTCACCACACTAACAATTAGTACCAGGGTCAATTTCGATTGAGCTCTGAGCCAAGCGATACCCGCCTGAATCTGTAGACGAGGTTTCATGTGATGCCTCCGTTAAGTGTGTGTTTGTGAAGGAACGTTTGCTGGTATTGTATCACTTTTATATAAAAAGTCAAGGCACCCGCGTGAGCGAAATGCCTTGATTGTGTTACCGCGGCGGATCTTCAACTCGCCGCACTTGCACTCGTTGCGTAGGATCCTGCGGATCATTAGGAACAAGGGAAAGCGGTTCGGGCCGTCTGTGTGTATCTGCGACTGCAAGTGACGATACGAACCCTTGTTGCGGAGTGGTAAGCACCAACGTACTGCCACTCGGAAGACCTCTCGCAATGTCTGCCTGCGCCTTAGTCATCTGGAGACGTATCTCCTCAATGAGCAACTCTTGCAAACCGGCTGATCTGAATTTAACCAGTGTTGCAAACCGCTGCTCGTTTTTGATGATGTCAGCCTGACCCAACTCGACCTGTTCCATCTTGGTGAACTCTGCAGAGATAACTCGCTGCAGTGCCTCAACAATGGGGCGTGAATTTTTGTTGGGTCCGATGTGACTGATGAAGACCGCGTTAATATCGTAGCCGGACACGGTCACAATATTGCGACGGCCCGCACGAACTTTCTTTCGTAGCTCTTTTGCGAGTAGTGAGCCTAAGCTACGCGGAAGCACGAGGGCATCATTCAGGTTGGGAACCCATGTGCTGAGGACTGGTAAATCCCCGCCAGCATCTTCGGTGTCCGTATCATCTTTGGTATCGGGTCTCTGCATCTTCTTAGACAACGCCTTGAAATCAAGGATCGGCCGGCCACCTGTTTTTGTTCCCTCAGGATACATGCCAGGATCATTAATGATCGTTGCGTATGTACCACTGAGCACCTCGGCTACTTCCGGAAGATATTTACCCTTCAGGTTGTATACGACGTGTCGTGGATCAACGAGACGCAGTATCGGCGCAAAAATCACGTCGATAAAACTGCCGTCTTCAAGGGGAATTGCCGTAGCGAGCACTGGCGGTTGGACAATAATCCGCAACGACTTAACCGTCGTCTCATCGTCGACTTTGATAATGAGACTGAGGTCTTCTCGCATGGGATCAAAGCCCTGCTGATCGAGGAGGCGTTGTTTGACGATAGGGATTCGATGAATCTTTACGCCAATAATGCGATTCCACAATCCGATGTGTACTGCGCCGAAGGGCATGAGCAGTGTGTCCCAAAATCCACGATACCCATCTTTAAACGCTGCAAGTTTTACAGGGTTTTTTCGATCAGCCTCAGGAATTTCGTACACTAGCCAATCAGTCCGGTTGACGTAGTACTCATCTGAGAAGAGTGGAGCGATCCACTTGAAGCTGTCGCCGATATCGATGACGAGCACTTCGTTGGTCGACGCTGTTGCACTGATGAATTCGCTTTCCTTGGTTAACACCAGGGTAGCAAAGTAAATCCCAAACGCTAGGACGCAGGTCACAACAAGTGACGTGACGACAAAAAGCGTGAGTAAGACTATGGACATAGTGTCCTCCGTGTATGTGTTGGGTCATGAAAAGAACGCGAAACAACTGAAAAAACTATATCACATAATACAAAAAAAGCAAGTACATCTGGTGCTTGCGCTTAGTGTGGGCGAGGGGAGAGTCGAACTCCCATGGATTGCTCCGCCAGTTCCTAAGACTGGTGCGTATACCAATTCCGCCACTCGCCCAGAGTGTTACTATATCGTATTCATCGTTGCGTGTCCGCCCAGTAGGAATCGAACCTACGACCAACCGCTTAAGAGGCGGATGCTCTACCAACTGAGCTATGGGCGGATTAAAAATATATACCACGGAATGAGCATTAAATAAAGAAAATATACTTATCCCCACTAACGTTTTCGGATGCTTTACTCAGCGGCTGGGCGAGGGATAATGTATTTGTATGAAAAAAATAATTACTGGCGGTGTGCTCTACGGCGTACTCCTGCTTATTGCTGCCCCACAGTTTGTTTCGGCGGCCGCAGATCTCGCCGAGCTTAAAACACTTGTAAAAGCAATTGGCGAGATCCTTAACTTTGTTGTTCCAATTACCATTACCCTCGCGCTCATTGTGTTTTTCTGGGGTTTGATCGGATATCTCTATCGCTCAGATAGTGATGATTCTCGAAAAGAAGCAACTCGACGTATGATAGGCGGTATTCTGGTATTCTTTGTGATTGTCAGCTTGTGGGGACTAACTAATTTCCTCGAAGATCAGCTTGGACTCTCATCACCAAGCACTGAAATAGTGCCAGGTTTTAACTTCATCAACTACGGTGCGCCTGGCCCGGGGTAACACCACAACCGATTCTTACTAAGTGTCTATCAGGTGCCGAGAGTGGGGATCGAACCCACATGAGCGTTTAAAGCTCACAACATTTTAAGTGTTGCGCGTATACCAATTCCGCCATCTCGGCATTTTTTCGTATTTCAAGCTCGGTGTAACCGAAGCCCTTCTTTAAAAAGTCTACACTTTAATGTGTAACTTTGATAGTAACTATTCAACCCCAGTGGAGGCGTAGGCCGGGATCGAACCGGCGCATAGAAGTTTTGCAGACTTCCGCGTTAACCAACTTCGCCACTACGCCATTGTAATTTCGTCGATTCGTTGACGGTTCTTTTCACCTTTGTCGAGCGCAAACTTAATGAATGGAATCATGCCGAGGTTTAGGTTTGTGCGGAGGTGTTCAACGAACTCACCGGTCTGACGGACTAAAAAGGCGAGTGCCTCTTCCTGTTTTGCGTCCGGCAGTACAGTGACGAGGATTGTAGCATATTTCTTGTTATCAGAGAGTGATACATTCGTTACGGTGATAAGTGAAAAGCGGTTTGAATTGAGGTTCACAAATTGCGACGCCCGTTCGCGCAAGAGTTCCGTTAATCGCTCTCGTTTGTGTGGTGACTTGTGCATGTTATTGCTTTTCAACGACAGTAAAACATTCAATGCGGTCACCAACAGCGATTTCAATCTTCGACTCGATCATGGTGCCAAACTCATGACCTTCGGTGATTTCGGTCGCCTTATCTTTTTGCTGCTGGAGTTCGCGAATACGTCCGCGGCCAATGTCTGCTAATCGGCGGATGATTTTAATCTCGCTACCAACTTTAACTGAACCAGTCTCTACTTTTCCACCGACAATGTGCTTGTCACGGTTGTGGCTAAATATTTTGAGAATTTTTGCGGTACCGATACTCTCGTCAACCTGCATCAGTGGACGGCGTTTTTGGGCAACCTCGCGTACAAAGTCTGAGAGTTTATAAATAATATCAAAAGTGTGGATCGGCGTTCCTTGGCGTTCTGCAGTGCTCTGTGCTAGAGGGTCAATACGGGTCGCAAATCCAACGATGATGCCGTCCGGAGTTGCTACTGCTCGTTTTACATCAGCTTCAGAAATGTCACCGATTGATTCGTGGACAATTTTTATGTGGACGCGTTCAATACTAATTTTTGCAAGCTCGTGATGAATAGCTTCAAGACCTCCTGAAACGTTCGCTTTTAGGATGAGTGGGATGTGGACGGTGTCAGCAGCTATCTCCTCGGCAGGTATTGCACTAGTTCCATGGTGTATGCGTAGTCGTTCTGTAGCAACAAACACCTCAGCTTCTTTCTTTGATCCAAAGATACGAATTGTTGCACCGAGTGGCGGAAGTTCCGACCAGCCAATAATGCGCACCGGGCTTGAGAACGTTGCTGTGGTAATGTTGTTGCCGAGAAAATCTTCCATGATGCGTCCCGGAGCAATTGCGGTGCCGGCAACTAGTGTTTGGCCTTGGGTGAGTGTGCCGTTTTTAACAATGAGTGTAGAAGCAATACCTCTTCGCTTGTCGAGTATTGACTCAATAATGATACCTTCAGCTGGCACATTTGTTGTGCCGATAAGGTTCTGCAATTCTGAAACAAGTATAATCATATCGAGCAGGTCATTTACCCCAGCACCTGTTTTTGCTGATACGCCAACAAAGGGAGCGTCACCACCGTAGCCTTCAACGTAGATTTCATGTTCTGCGAGAAGCTGCTGTGTACGTTCGACACTTGCCTCGGCCTTGTCCATTTTAGTAATGGCAACAATAAATGGTAGACCCGCGTCTGTAATTGTTTTGTATGCCTCAACAGTTTGCGGCTTCACACCCTCTTCACCAGAAACAACAAGAATCGCAATATCTGCAACTTTTGCTCCGTGCGAGCGGATAGCATTAAACGCTTCGTGGCCAGGAGTATCGAGAAAGGTGATACGTCGCGACTCGCCCCTTTCATTTTTGTGCGTAACCTCGTAGGCTGACATCTTTTGCGTAATGCCACCAATTTCTCCGGCAACGCTATTTGAAGTGCGGATACGGTCGAGGAGCGACGATTTACCGTGGTCGATGTGCCCCATAACTGCAACAACCGGCGGGCGGGGTATTGAATTGTGTGATGTTGTTGGCATGGCGGTTCATGTTATTGATGCGTCTTATGAGGTCAACGAAGCAACTTTTTTCTGTGCGGTATCAAACGAGATTTTTTCTTCGGTAGATAATTCGAATGATGGTTTAAGTCCTTGAATTGGTTTTGCAAATATGCTGACGTGATCTCGTGCGTACATACTTGATATGACGACGCCATTACCTTCCTCGGTGAGAAGGGTTGTTGCAAAACTCTGTCCGCCGCCAGTGCCATCGCCCTTAAATGCGTTGAATCGAACTGTTTCAACTGCTTGGACGCTGTTCCGTAAGCGTTTCTCAACCAATACGAGATGTTCTTCAACGTGCCGATTGAACTGCTGGATAGTTTTTTGCGCTGCCCGGAGCTCTGCGAGGTGTTCCTCGATAGTTGTTGCGTTTGTTCCTAAGAGTCGTCGAATGCGGTTGTGCAATACGCCGATTAATATGAGACAGACGATAACAACGAGCCCGAGTCCAATCAGAATCCAGGTTGTTAGTGGCGCGGTATTAAAAAATGATGAAAGAGTACTAAAGAACATATCATTTAACAGAGCCAGCCTACCACGACTCTGGACTTTTGCAAAAGCGTATCGTGCGCTAGTATGAGCCTGCATGGCCTTCACATTCTTCAAAAAAAGACGGGTTTTCCTTGATTTTTCAGCCACAACGCCCGCTGATCCACGTGTGGTAGCAGCAATGCTGCCGTATTTTTCTGTAACATTTCACAACCCATCAGCGTTATATAGTGAAGGGGTTCACGCCCACCAGGTTGTTTCTCGTGCCAGACAGGCTGTGGCAAAAGAACTTAATACAAAAGCCGACACCATTGTGTTTACCAGCGGTGGTACTGAATCAGTAAATATGGCTATCACTGGTGCTGCTGTTGCTGCGCGCAACACAATTCGTGAGCCTCATATTGTTACCACACTGTTTGAGCATCCTGCAGTTATTGAAACGTGTAAAAAACTTGAGCAGTACGGCGTACGCGTAACCTACATTGCACCAAACGCCCGGGGAATTGTTTCTGCAGGAGCAGTTGAAAAAGCTCTCACACCACAAACGGTACTTGTTGCGGTCATGTACGCAAATAACGAAATCGGCACCATCCAGCCTATTCGTGAAATTGCTCACGTTGTTGCAGCGTACCGTCAAAAAAATAACAGTCCGTATCCATATGTGTATACCGACGCCAGCCAGGCAGCATGTTATGAGTCGCTTGCAGTTAATTCACTTGGTGTCGACATGCTCACTCTTGATGGTTCAAAAATATACGGACCAAAAGGGGTTGGGATTCTCTATGTCCATCAGCGAGTCGTACTCGATCCGCTCATTGTTGGTGGTGGCCAAGAAAAAGGTAGACGCGCCGGTACAGAAAACGTACCCCTCATTGTTGGCTTTGCTACCGCGCTCACACTGGTGCGTGCACAGAGTAGTGCAGAGTCAAAACGTCTAGTGCCACTTCGTGACTCTGCAATCGCTGCACTACAGGCGTTGTCACCACGCGTCTCACTGAATGGAGATGCTGTGCATCGATTGCCAAATAACGTAAATGTATGCATTGACGGACTCGACGCTGAATTTGCTGTCGTTATGCTCGATCAAAAAGGAATTGCGTGCTCATCGATGACCTCGTGCAAGTATGTTGGTGACTCAACAACGTCATATGTTATTGAGTCGCTCGGTGCAGAAAAAAAACAGTGTGGCAATAGCTCGTTACGGTTCACTTTTGGCTTAACCACAACACGCCAAGACGTTGACTTTTTGTTAAAAATGGTGAAGAATATGCTTGAAAAGCACTAACAATATGCCTCCAATTCAAAACTTTACAACCAAAGCCAAGGAAGCAATCCGCCGAGCACACGAGCTCGCTATTGAGCGTGGCCAAAACCACGTGAATCCAATGCATATGCTTGTTGCGCTGGTGACACAAGAAGACAGCATGGTGGGATCAATTTTGGATAAGCTGGATATCGATACTATTTTGCTCACCGACACGCTCCTCGAAACAATGGAGACTCCCGAAGGCGCTGCAACGGTTGCGCCGTCGTATCAAATGTACCTCACGCCAGAATTAGCACAGGTACTCGAAGGTTCAATGCGTGTTGCCCGAGAACTCACCGACCAATTTGTTTCAACAGAGCACCTCTTCATTGCGCTGCTCGATGTGCAATCGCACGCAAAAGACGTGCTCGTTCGATTTAAGCTCGATCGCGCGGTTCTTCTTCGAGTGCTCGAAGAATTGCGCACAACCAAAACGACCGAACCGCAGGCAGGAAAAAAAATGAAAGCGATTGTGAAGTACACTCGCAGTCTCACGAGGCTCGCAAAAGAAAATAAACTTGATCCAGTCATTGGACGTGACACCGAAATTACACGTATCATACAAATTTTGTCGCGGCGTACAAAAAACAATCCTATTTTGATTGGTGAAGCAGGCGTAGGAAAAACCGCAATCGTTGAAGGCCTTGCGGTAAAAATTGCCAGTGGCGATGTGCCCGAATCCCTTCGTGATAAAGAATTAGTGTCACTCGATCTCGGTATGCTCGTTGCGGGTACAAAATATCGTGGTGAATTTGAAGAACGCCTCAAAAATATTTTAAAGGAAATCGAACGCTCAGAGGGGAAGATCATTCTTTTCATCGACGAAATTCATACTATTGTCGGCGCCGGTGCGGCTGAAGGTTCGCTTGATGCATCAAACATGCTCAAGCCTGCGCTCTCACGCGGCGAACTCCGCGCTATTGGTGCAACAACGCTCCGTGAATACCAAAAACATATCGAAAAGGATCCCGCTCTCACACGCCGCTTTCAACCGGTGTACGTGCAAGAGCCTTCAGTTGAAGATGCCGTCGCGATTTTGCGTGGCCTCAAAGAAAAATATGAGCTCTACCACGGTGTACGCATTACTGACGATGCTATTGTTGCTGCGGTAAATCTCTCAAGTCGCTATATCACCGATCGCTTTTTGCCCGATAAAGCAGTCGACCTCATCGACGAATCTGCGTCGTACCTTAAAATTTTGCTCGAAAATATGCCGCCGGTGTTGCAGGACACACACAACAAAGTGATGCGTCTCGAAATCGAACGCGAGGCACTTAAAAAAGAAACCACCAAAACAGCAAAAGAACGTGTGAAGGAAATCGAACGCGCTATTGCCGATTTTAAAGAACAAACCCACGAACTCGAACTCAAGTGGAAAAACGAAAAAGAAACGCTCACTACTATTAAGAGTGTCAAAAAAGCTCTCGAAACACTTCGACTCGATGCTGAGGCGGCAGAGGCGCGTGTTGATCTTGCAAAAGCAGCAGAAATTCGTTACGGCCGAATTCCACAACAAGAAAAAGAACTTGAAGCGGCAGTAAAACGACTCAAAAAATTGCAGGTGTCACGGCGTATCTTGAAGGAAGAAATCACCGAAGAAGACATTGCCCACATTGTATCGAAGTGGACCGGTATTCCGGTGTCGCGCATGCTCGAGGGCGAAGCAGAAAAATTAGTTCGCATGGAAGAAGCGCTCACCAAGCGTGTTGTCGGGCAAGAAGATGCGGTAAAGCGTATTTCTGATGCGGTCAAACGCTCACGTGTCGGCATCTCCGATCCAAATCGTCCTATTGGTTCATTCATTTTCCTTGGACCAACAGGTGTTGGTAAAACCGAGCTCACCAAAGCACTCGCTGAATTTATGTTTGACGATGAAAAAGCGCTCATTCGAGTCGATATGTCTGAACTCATGGAGCGACACTCTATTTCAAAATTGATTGGTTCACCGCCAGGATATGTTGGCCACGAAGAGGGAGGTTCGTTTACAGAAATGGTACGTCATCGACCGTACTCGGTTATTCTTTTTGATGAAATTGAGAAAGCCCACCCAGAAGTATTCAACTTACTTCTCCAAGTGCTGGACAACGGCCACCTTACTGACGCAAAAGGCCGCAAAGTGAACTTCAAAAATACTATTATTATCATGACATCAAACTTGGGCGCCCAGTATATCGACAAAATGCAGCGTGTCGGTTTTGAAAGCGGCAAAGGCACCGAATATGTTGATATGAAATCTCGCATCAACGACGCGCTCAAAGATTTCTTCCGTCCAGAGTTTCTTAACCGTGTCGACGACATCATCATTTTTGATGTGCTCAAACGCGAAGCGATTCAGGAAATTGTGAACATTCAAATTGCGCAGGTGCAACAGCGACTTGGTGCAAAAGAAATTCATCTCGATCTTACGCCAGCTGCACTCGAATTTTTAGGTGGCGAAGGCTACAGTCCGCAGTATGGTGCTCGTCCACTCAAGCGTCTCATTCAAGATAAAATTCTCACGCCAGTGGCTAACTTTATTATTTCAAAAGGTGTTGTGCGCGGCGGATCGGTGCTCGTCAACATCAGTAAAGATAATCAGTTCACCTTCGAGATTAAAAAGGGTCGAAAGGGTAGTCTCATAGAGCAGGAACTTGCCCGAGTGTAGTTTTTGTTTTGTAACTACTTTTTTACTTGTGCAATCTTTGTAGGATGCTATGATCATAGACAGAGTTCTTCGATAAGTGGTTCCTCATTCCTGCGGTTGTTGCAGGGTCTTCACAGAAACGTGGATCGAAAGATCTTCTTTGTATGATAGACAGGTCTATCAGTAGTACGTCCAGCGCTAACCCGCAGGACACAACGCTGATGGGTTGCGCAAACCACATAATCGACTGTTTCGTATCAACGAGACAAACAAAGAACGCTGATCCTAGCGATCGGCAAAGCACAACGAATTCCGCCCTGACTTGTCAAGGCGGTTTTTTTTATTTCTTTTTATCTGAAAGTACGGTATATATACATAGTTCACCTGAACATGCGCCGGTCGGATAGCGGCTATTCCAGCGGACTGTAAATCCGCGGCCCTATGGGCATCGGGGGTTCGAGTCCCTCCCGGCGCACAATGCCCACACGTGAGAGAATCTGTTTCTTAGATGGAAATTTTATTGCTGAATCAGCCGCGCATATTAGTCTAAGAGACATTGGCCTTATGCGCGGTTTTGGCGTATACGATGGTATTGCTGCTATCGGTACTCATATATTCAGGTTTGCTGACCATGTCGCTCGATTTAGAGCCTCTGCAGAGGGTTTAGGTATGCAGGTTGGCTACACTGATGTTGAGATAGGAGGGGCGATAGCACACTTGTTGGAACTCCATCAGTTTGAGCGATCAAACATTCGTCTCTACCTTACCGGCGGCGTGGCAATCAATAGCATTGAGTTTGATCCAACACACACCACTTTTTTTATTCTGATTGAGCCGTGTGTAGCTCTTTCCCCAGATGTATATACCATCGGAGCATCGCTCGTTACACAAGAATTTCAACGCCAGTTTCCGGAGTGGAAGACGACCAACTACATCATGGCAGTAAAAGGGCAGACTCGACGGAAAGCAGCAGGCGCTCTCGAGATTCTCTTTTATAGTAACGATCTGATGCGCGAGACCGCAATGGGAAATATTTTTATGATGAAGCATGGCGTGCTCATAACCCCAGGTGAACAGATTTTAAAAGGTATTACTCGAAAAGTGGTGCTCGAATTAGCTGATACGCTGGGGCTACCTACTGACATACGCGATGTGTCGCTCAGTGAATGTCTTGCGGCTGACGAAGTGTTCCTTACCTCATCGTATAAAGACATTGTACCTATTGTGCGTATCGATGAAGGCACTGTCAGTTCTGGAACAGTAGGTTTGGTTACCATGGCGCTCATGACAGCGTTCCGCGAGTATCTGCTTGCACAATCGAATAATTCATAGTACGCTGGCACAACTATGTCACAAGATCGACTCATCAAATTGGCCTGTACAACCTGTAAGCGTATTAACTATTGGTCAAGTAAAAACAAGCGCAAAGTAGAACGAAAGATTGAACTCAAGAAGTTTTGTAACTGGTGCCGCAAGCAAACCGTTCACAAAGAGGCAAAAAAATAATATCGGCGGTGCTACTGTTGTAGATTCTATCGATCCGGTTGACTTTAATGCTCGATCGGGATAGGGTGTCTCCCGGATGTAGAAACCCTCCGAAAGGTAGGGAGAAGTGCAGAGCGGTGCCAAGCAATTGGCATCGCTTCTTTTTTTTACCGCTTCGCGTTAGGATGAGGCGTGCACAGAGTATATACGTGCAGCTGGGCGATTAGTTAAGTGGCATAACTGCGGTCTCCAAAACCGCTGTCGAGGGTTCGATTCCTTCATCGCCCGCACTGTGATACGAAGCTCTTAATGTGCTCAGTTATCTGCGGCATTGCATCAGCGCTGAACCATGTGATTTCCGTATCGCGTTTAAACCACGTCATCTGTCGTTTTGCATACTGCCAAATAGCCGCGGCAAGTGTTGTGACAAATGTATCGTAGGGAAGCTTGCCCTGAAGGTGGAGTGCGCAGTACCGATATTCAAGTCCAAGCTCGTCGAGGCGTTGCCACGAAAGCCCCGCTGCATGAAGCTTCTGCACTTCATCGAGCATGCCTTGATCAATTCTTCGGAGAAGTCGATCGTGAATACGCTGCTTTAGTCGTTCAGGCGATGCGGTGATTCCAATACGAAGTGTGTCGACGAGGAGTGATCCAGTAGTGTACTCAGGGACGTATCCGTGGTCTTTAATGATTTCAAGTGCTCGGATAATACGTACTCGATTATATTTGTCGATATCTTGTGCGCGCCGTGGGTCTTGGGTCTCAAGCTGGGCAAAGAGTTCTTCGGTGGTGAACTCCTCGCACTCAGCACGAAATTCGGGAGAAATTTTTGTGGTAACAAAGGTGACGTTGTCAGTAATTGATTGCATATAAAAACCAGTGCCGCCGCAGAGAATTGGGAGCTTACCTCGGGCGGTAATGTCAGCAATGGCAGCGAGTGCGTCACACTGATAATCAACAACGGTGTAGCGGTCATGTGGATCAGCAACATCAAGCAGGTGGTGCGGAACACCCTGCATTTCGGCGTGTGTAATTTTGCCACTGCCAATATCAAGGCCTCGGTATACCTGACGGGAGTCAGCTGAAATAACCTCGCCGCTAAACTGTTGTGCGAGCTGTACAGCAAGATCGCTCTTGCCAGTGGCGGTAGGGCCGACGATGGCAATGATTTTTGGAAGGAGTATCTCCATGTGGTGCCGGGAGAGAGAATCGAACTCTCAATGGGTTACCCCGCACGATTTTGAGTCGTGTGCGTCTACCAATTCCGCCATCCCGGCATGCAGGTGAGTCTACTATACCCACCCACAGCAGACAATCGGTTAGTAGTTTTTCTTGAAGGTTACTTCGAGTTTTTTTGATTCAATTTGAGTGTTTCCCTGGCCGTACGTGGTGATAGCGATAGCACACACATCATTTGCTTTTGGTTTCCACACAACATAGGTATTGCCGGTGTTTCCTCCAAGGGTAAATGGTCGAGTTATCTCGGTGCGGGTTGTTCCTGCGAGTGAACATTGTTTACCTGAAGCTGCAGTGACTGCGTATTTCACTGACGTCACTTTTGTGCCGACATCAGTAATGAATGCAATTTGTGGGTTAGTTGTTGTGAGATTGTAGGTGTATGTGGTTGCGGTCTTAGCAATGTTGAAATTAGTACCTCCAGAAAAAGCGCTCACAAAGCGGAATCCTTCAATTTTGTTATCGGTAGTTGGATTTTCAGCAACGATGGTGAATGGCTTATCCGAGAAATCGTATGAGAGCGTTTCTCCCGCGCCGATTGCTTTGTAGCTCTTGGTGTTAGCTCGAACATACATTTCATATGATCCCGGGGTAATGGTGCGTTGTGCACTGCCACCACATGAGGTGGTGCGGTCGAGGGTGACACGGATGCCGTTTGATGCTGCGGGGCCATTCCCAAGGAAACAGAGCTCGCCGCTGGTAGGGAATTTCAAGAAGACGTCGACATTGATTGCGCTGTTGTTTGCAAAATTGTAGGTGCGCCAAACGACTGTTTTTGATTCGCCAATTTTCCACTGTTCTCCGCCGTTTGGATAAAACAGCTGTACGGTTGGCTTGTTTGCCGGTGTGGTACATGCAAAGAGAGCGTTTAGTGCTGTGCGAGTGCGGTTTCCTACAAATCCCGTTGCAGGAGAAATACCCTTTTCTTGTTGAAATGCAATAACTGCACGTTCGGTATCAGCAGTGAATGTGCGTACCGGTGTACCTGAAAGTCGGCCAAGTGAAATGAGTGCTTTGTTGAGCGTGAATACTTCTTGGTCACTGTCGCCACGCTTGATGTCGCGGGTAAATGAGTAACAAAATACTGGACTGTTTGACTGGCTCGCGCTGACTGCTGCAAACTGAGTAATAATATCGTTCTGTGCAATGTACGCGCCCGAACCAATAATAGCGACAGTTGCGAGAACACCGACGACAAGTGATTTACTTTTCATAGAATAATTGTCTCATAATTTTGGAGAGAGTCTATTGGTAGGTGTGTATAAAAATGGAGTATACTCTCACCATGTCTGCCTCAAAAAAATCTAGTCCATCGCCGCGCACACCGTTTGAAAAGGTATACGCAACACTCAATACTGAACAAAAAAGAGCAGTCGACACTATCCAGGGTCCCGTTATGATTATTGCCGGTCCCGGTACCGGAAAAACCCACATTATGGCGGTGCGCATTGCACACATTCTGCAGCGTACCGATGTTGGTGCGCGTGGTGTGCTGGCACTTACGTTTACCGAGTCGGCAGTGAGTGCCCTGCGCAAAAGACTCATCAGTATTATTGGCGAAACGGGCTACCAGGTGCCAATCTACACGTTCCACGGATTTTGTAATACGCTCATTGCTCGTTTTCCTGAGGCTTTCGATACGATTATTGGTGCACAGCCAAGTACCGACATTGATACCGTTATGATATTGCAAAGCATTATTGAGGCACGCACTGCACCAACACTTAAACCCTTTGGCGACCCACTCTATTATGTGAGTGCGGTGCGATCTACTATTACCGAGCTCAAGCGTGAGGCGGTTTCTCCCGAGGCGTTACACACGCTCTATCGAAAGCAACTCAAAGCATTTGATACTGCTCCTGACAAATTACACGTAAAAGGTGCTCATAAGGGAAAGGTTAAATCTGAATACATTGAACAAAAAAAGTACCTCGAACGAACCCGCGAACTTATCGATATATATACAGAGTATCAAGACGCGCTCCGTACTAAAAAACTGTACGACTACGAAGATACACTGATCGAAACGATTACGGCCCTCAAGAAAGATCCCGATATGTTGGCAACACTCCAAGAAGAATTTCAGTACGTACTGGCTGATGAGCACCAAGATGCAAACCAATCACAAAATAGTATTTTAGAATTACTCACCGGGTACGATGACAGTCCAAATATTTGTATCGTGGGCGACGATAAGCAGGCAGTGTTTCGATTCCAAGGTGCATCGCTCGAAAATTTTCTCTACTTTAAAAAGAAATTTCCGAAGTCGCAGATAATCACCCTTACGAATAACTACCGTTCACAACAGCGCGTGCTTGATGCTGCACATGGTCTTTCGCTCAGTATGCAGCAAAATGAACTCGGTGAACGTGCACTGCTTACGGGAGCGGCGCCGCATGCGGCGCCGCTCAGTATCATTTCGTATGCCCACCCAACGGCTGAAGTTGCCGCTACGGTAGCTGCTGTTGCGAGTATAAATCCCCAAGAGACTGTCGCTGTTATTTTTCGAGAGAATGCTGAAGCTGAACCCTATGTCCAAGAACTGTCTGCTCGCGATATTGCACATACTCGCGTCCAGAGCAGTAGCATGTTTACTGATCCGTGGTTTCGACATGCGGTGGCTCTCCTGCGTGTTGTGGTACAACCAACACACGATGAAGCGCTCGCCGAAGTGCTGCTCAATCCACTCTGGGATTTTTCACCAGTCATAGTGCACGAAGCGCTCGATACTGCTCGAAAAAGTCGCACTGCGCTGCACACGGTAGTATCGAGCGCTGATGCACCTGCAGCACTGGGCACGATGTATGCAACACTTGTACGGTTGAGTAGCTATGCACGTGTACACCTCGTTCGCGATGCACTTATTACCACACTCAATGAAAGCGGTTTTCCTGAGCATATCGCTCGCGATCCGGACGGATCTCTCCATGTGGTGTACCAAGTCCTTCTTGCTGAAGTAGAATCGTTGAGCGAGCGAAATCCACACGCAGGGCTCGGTGATTTTGTGCAGCATCTCGACACTCTTGTTGAGCACAACATTCGGATACACATACCAACACGTGCGCATGAGGCGCGAGTGACACTGCTGACCGCGCATCGATCAAAAGGACTCGAGTTCGACCACGTGTACATTGTAGGCGCAACCGATCGCCGCTGGGGTGCAAAAGTATCGCGATCTTCTTTTGATATTCCGGTAGGAAATTTGAATCGGTCTGGCCGAACTACTGATGACGATGACGAACGCCGATTGTTGTACGTAGCCATTACCCGCGCTAAAAAAACCTGTACCATATCATATAGTCGTGCTCGACCTGACGGCAGCGAAGAATATCCATCACGATTCATTGCTGAGTTGCCATTGCCGCACATTATGGAGCGAGTAGACACAGCTATAGTATTACCAACAAAACGCAGTACCCAGAGTCAGAGTGCTGCTGCCTACCTGCAGGAGCTCCGCGCGTTCTATCAGAAAAAAAGTGCAGAACATAGTATCGATCGTGGACTTTCGCCGACGAGCCTTAATCGATTTTTACGCTGCCCGTGGGAATATATGTTTGTTGACGTATTCAGCTTACCCGAACCATCAAGCGTGAGTCAGTTTTATGGTATTGCCATGCACGCAACACTCAAAATGATATTTGATACATACGCTACAGGTAAAAAAGTAACGAGTGCCCAAGCAATTGTGTGTTATAAAACGTCCCTCGCAGCGCAACCAATTAGCGCCGCGGAACTCTCCAGCCTCATCGAACGGGGCACGGCGATTTTCAAAAAATATATTGCAGCAACACACGAGCGTTGGGTGAAAGATAATCAATCAGAATATAAAGTGAGCCGAGTACACGTACCCGGTGTGCCGGTTTTTTTGCGCGGTACGATCGATAAGATCGAAACAAGATCAGATGGATCGGTAACAATTATCGACTACAAATCCCGAAAGCCACAATCGCTTACTGCAGATTACAAGCGTCAGCTCGCGTTCTATGTACTCCTGCTTACTGCACTGCCGAACGCCCAATCGGTACATGCTGCGTGCATTGAATTTCTTGAACCTGATGCCCAGGGCGCATTCATTCGAAAGGAGTTAGCACTCACTGATGAGACATTGTCGGTACTAAAAAAGGAGATCATTGCGATGGTCTCCTCTCTTGAGCACTTGTCGTTTTGGAATGATAGGTGTGCTGACTCAGCGTGTCGTTACTGTCACCTTGCTACCGCGCTCCAGACAAAATTGAATCGATAATTGTTTTCATTGCAGTGTACGGGAGCGCTCCGCCAGTGATTGGGAGGGGTGGATTGTCTTTTGTGATGATGACACTGTACGGAGTGCCGTTTGCACCAGCGAGTACCGCTTCATCGTACGCCTTTGAAATTGCATCAGCATATTTGCCGCTCGAGAGACAGGCAGTGAATGCTGCACGATCGATACCTACGTACACCGCAATTTCTGGAAGTTCTGACTCGCTCAGCTGGTTATTTGAGGGAGTAATTTTATAGAGACGGTCAATGTATTTCCAAAATCCGTCAGCGCCAGCAAGTTCTGCTGCACACTCAGTTGCTTCAGCTTGTTTTCCTGCTTTTGGATGAAGCGCTCGTTCCCCCTTATAAATAGGGAAGTGACGATAGACCCAGGCAACTTTTCCATCTTTGCCGTAGGTATCCATAACCTGGTGCATCGTTTCGTGAAAATTTTTACAGAACGGACATTCGGTATCCGAGTACTCAATAATAACAATCTCGGCATTTGGATTCCCAAGAATGTGGTCGGTTGCATCAACAGGACGCACGGTGATGTTAGTGGATGCCGGCGGCGTGTTCACCGCAGGGTTTGGTGGTCCTGAGGTACGAGTAAGATAGACCGCACCGGCAATAATCACACCGGCAATAATGACAGAAATCGGTAGGGCGAGAGATGTTCGTTGCATAAAATATGTTACGTCGTTCTAAATCACTGATAAGAATGACAAAAGTATACCATACATGCCTGCATGTAAATTAGGATCAAATACGGTAGAATGCCCGTATGCCGTTTGTCGCTCTTGCTCGAAAAATTACACGTCTCAAAACCGATATCAGAGTCGGTCTTTTTCTGTCTATTCGTGAAATTCGTCGGGCAAACATTTGGACGACCCTCCTCATTATGGTAGTCATGACTCTGACATTCCTTAACCTCACCGTGGTTGGAGGTATTTTGGTGGGATTGATTGAGGGAGGTGTTCGCGGTGACCGCGATCGGTATACTGGCGACGTTATCGTTTCAACGCTCATTAAAAAAGATTATGTCGAACAGAGTCAAGAAATTATTTCGTTCATTCAATCACTTCCTGAAGTTTCCGATTTTTCACCGCGCTACTTAAGCAGTGGTACGCTGCAAACGGGATACAAAACACGCAGTGATCCAAGCGAAAAGCTCGACCAAGCCGGCGGTGTGCTCGTGGGTATCGATCCTATTGTTGAAGCGCGGGTCACACACCTCGATCAATTCATCATAAAGGGTGAGTATCTCGAACCCGATGACTACGATCAAATTTTGGTTGGTCAAAACCTGCTTTTTAAATACACACCAATCGACAGTCCGGGATTTCAAAACCTGAAAGATGTTGATGCGGGATCAAAAGTGCGGTTAGTCATTGGTACCAGTACGCGCGAGGTAACCATTAAAGGTGTCGTCAACGCAAAAGCAGGAAACATCGACCAGCAAATATACATGACCAGCCGCCAGTTGCGCGCGCTTATTGGACGTACCGATTACAACATTGATGAAATTGCAATTATAGCTGCTCCGGGTGTCGATCCAAAAACAATCCAGCTCCTTATGGCAAACCAAGGATTCACTGATCTGGCGAGTATCCAAACGTCAGATGAGGCATTGCCAAAATTTTTGCGAGATATTAAGGCGGTCTTTGCACTTCTGGGAAATATCATTGGTGGGATTGGCTTAGTTGTTGCATCGATCACAATTTTTATTGTGATATTCGTAAATGCGATCACTCGCCGACGATACATCGGCATCATGAAGGGTATTGGCGTAAACCGCTTTGCTATTGAGGTGTCGTACATTATTCAGTCTATGTTCTATGCAGTTTTCGGCATGCTCCTCGGTTCAATTATTTTATTCGGTGTACTGCAACCATACTTTGACGCGCATCCGCTGAAGTTTCCCTTTAGTGACGGTATTTTAGTGGCCACGGTACTTGGTACTGGTCTACGCGCACTAGTGTTATTTGTTGCAACAATGATTGCTGGTTATATTCCGGCGCGGATTGTTGCGAAACAAAACACTCTCGATGCTATTTTAGGTCGCTAATACACACCCATGAAACCAATTATTAAAACAACCGACGTGGTAAAGCGATACAAAAGCGGTAGTGGCGACATCTATGCTCTCCGCGGCATTTCGCTTGAAATTATTGAGGGCCAGTTTGTATCGATCACCGGCCGCTCTGGTTCAGGAAAGAGTACACTGTTGTATCAACTTGGATTACTTGACCATCCAACATCAGGCACTATCGAAATCACCGGTTCGAATGTGGAAATGCTCTCAGACGCCGAACGTACAACATTTCGATTGCACAAGCTCGGATACATTTTTCAAGACTACGCCATTTTACCCAGTCTCACTGCAATTGAAAATGTGATGCTGCCGTTGCTCATGGCAGGTATGACCGATGCACAAGCGCGTAAAAAAGCAGCAGAAGCACTCGATCGAGTTGATCTTGAAGACCGCATGCACAACTTGCCAAGTCAGCTTTCTGGTGGACAGCAACAGCGCGTCGCTATTGCTCGGGCTATTGCGCATGATCCGTCGATTATCTTTGCCGATGAGCCAACAGCAAACCTCGACAGTGATACCTCAAAAGTTGTACTCGATGCATTCATCGAGCTTAACCGTGAAGGGCAAACTATTATTATGGTGACTCACGAAGATGAGTACGCGAAGCTTGCCGATCGTGTGATTGAGCTTTCTGATGGTAGAATGGTAGGTGACACTGTTATTAGCTAGACATATCGTATGGCCTGGCGCTTGTTTATTCCACACTCAGACAATAACTACAAACCGCACCTATTGCGAAAAAATGTAACGATTGCACTGGCACTCGCGATTTTGGTTGTGCAATTCGCCTTTGTGGTAAGCGTCACAAAAATTTTGCCGCAGAGCGGTTACGTTGCGTCGGTGCTCGTTGCCGTTATTGTTGATGAAACAAACAGCGAACGCGTCAGCCTCGGCCTTACGCAACTCACGCGTAACAAAGTACTCGACCAAGCTGCCCAAGAAAAAGCAAACGACATGGCTACACGCGAGTACTTCTCACACATTAGTCCCGAAGGAAATACCCCGTGGTACTGGCTCGACATCACCGGGTATGATTACCAGTATGCAGGAGAAAACTTGGCGGTAAACTTTACGGACTCGCACCGTATTGTTAACGCGTGGATGAAATCGCCGTCGCACCGGGCAAACATGGTCAACGGTGTGTACACAGAAATAGGAATGGCAACTGCCGAGGGTATGTACAAGGGCAAGCTGGCGCTCTTTGTAGTACAGTTTTTTGGCACGCCGCAACAAGCTACTGTTGCTCCGTACGATCCGTTTGCGCCAATTGGTCCAGCAGCAACATACCAAACAGCATTTTTTGAAAAATTTATTACTGCACCACACCGTGTTATTACCTACCTCTATGCTGCACTCGCGCTCCTCATTTCGCTCGCGGTGGTATTAAAAATTGTGATTAGAACGAAGGTTCGATATCCGGAACTTGTTGCGCACGGTGTAGCACTGGTACTCATTCTTGGTTCACTGATGTACTTAAACGCAGTGCTTATTGATAGAGGAACGGTGTTTTAGTATGCAGCTCGTCATCCTTGGAGCAACGGGCGACCTCGCGACCGGGAAAGTATTTCCTGCATTATACGCGCTGTTTCAATCTGCAACACATTCACTCTTTACCTCAATCATTGGCTTTTCTCGTCGACAGTGGAGCGCGACAGAATTTCGTGCGTTCATCACAGAAAAAACAGGAATTACCGATACTGCATTTTTAGATACACTCACGTTTCACGAAGGGACGTTTGATGATGTGCACTCTTTCCATGCGCTTGCCGAGAAGTGCACAATGCCCACCGCATTTTTTGCCGCCATTAGTCACACCGAATACACTCGCGTGCTTGCGTTGCTTGCTGAGACGCTCCACCCTGAGCGCAGTCATATAGATATTGTGCTCGAAAAGCCAATTGGAACTGACGAACAATCTGCTCGTGCTGTGTGGAAAGCAGCGACTGATGTGGTTCCCGCTTCGCAGGTGTGGCTCGTTGATCACTACCTCGCAAAACGTGCAGTGCGCGGTCTGCCGGCAGCTTCACCAGAAGGTGTTACCAAGATAACGCTGGCATTGCTCGAGTCATCAACTGCGGAGGGACGTGCAACATTTTACGATGCCACCGGCGCATTGCGTGACGTTGGGCAAAACCATCTGCTCAATGTGCTCGCTGAGTATTGTACATCGGGTACTGCAACCACACGTGTGCTGTTTCTTGAATCGCTGTCATATATACGAACGACCTACCGTGGACAATATGAGGGATATCGTCAACACGTTGATTCACCAGAGTCCACAACTGAAACGTATTTTAATATTGAACTCAAGAGTTCGTTGCCTGAGTGGCAGCAGTGCGTTTTTGTTCTTACTGCTGGCAAGGGATTTGCCCAGTCAATTGTTACTATTACCACACTACCATCGGCTGAGATACTTGAGTTGCAACCAAACATTTCATTCGATATGTCGCACGTTCGCGGTTTTGATGGCTACGCAGAAGTATTCAACATGCTCGGGCAGGGAAACCGCACGCCATTTGTATCGATAGCAGAAGTGCTCGTTGCCTGGAAGATTATTGACGCAGTGCGCGCTGATTGGCGTACTGGCGCAGTACCACTTGTGACCTATCCGCTCGGTACGTATAATCGAACTCTATGATCAAAGAATTTCTGTTTAGAAAATTTCTTAAAAACCAAATGCGCGGTGTACCCGAGCGCGAGCAAGAAAAAGTACTTGCAGCAATCACCAAGAATCCAGACTTTTTCAAATCAATTGCTGAAGAAATTCAGAAAAAGATTTCAGGAGGGAAGACTCAGATGGATGCAACGATGGATGTAGTCAACGCTCGTCGAGACGAGATTCAAAAGATGATGGAAGCATAAGCGACACGCGGTTATTTTTTATTATCACCTAGTACCACCAATGGCTACACCAAAACGAATTTTCATTCTGCTCGGCAATCCAGTGACAGAATCATTTTCAGGACACCTCACTGATGTGTATGAAACAGCAGCGCGTGAAGCGGGACATGAGGTTCGTCGTATGAACATTGCTGACATGCATTTTGATCCAATACTCCACAAAGGATACCGTGAAATCCAACCCCTCGAACCCGATCTCATTACAGTACAAGAAAATATCACGTGGTGTAATCATGTGGTGATTGTCTATCCGGTGTGGTGGAGCGCAATGCCAGCCTTACTGAAAGGAATGTTTGACCGTATGTGGTTGCCGTGCTTTGCGTACAAATTTTCTCCGAAGGGTGTATTTTGGAGACGGCTACTCAAGGGTCGCAGCGGGCGCATTATTGTTATGATGGATACGTATCCTCTTATTCTCCGCCTTGCTTTTGGTGACCATATAAATGCATTCAAACGAGCAATCCTTGCTTTTGCTGGTATTGCGCCAATTCGTACACTTGAAATTGGTCACGCTAAGTTTATGACATCTACACGGGCTGCTCGATATAAACGAAAAGTTGCTTACTACGGAAGAAGGGGTGTCTAGTCAGTTGTATGCTTAAGACCCGAAAATGGAAATTTTGTGTTAGCATCGCAGGATGAGTTTAAGTATCGGCATCGTCGGTCTACCCAACGTCGGCAAATCGACGTTGTTTAATGCGCTCACCAAAAAGAGCGTACTTGCCGCTAACTACCCGTTTGCCACTATCGATCCATCGGTTGGTGTGGTAAGTGTACCCGATGATCGCCTCGCGAAACTTACCGAATTTTCGAAGTCAGTAAAAATGGTGCCGGCGGCAGTTGAGTTTGTCGACATTGCAGGATTAGTGAAAGGTGCATCAGAAGGCGAAGGATTAGGAAACCAGTTCCTCACTAACATTCGCGAAACCAATGCTATTGCACATGTTGTCCGTATTTTTGAAGATCCCGAAATTTTACATGTCCACAGCGGCATTAACCCGCTCGACGATATTGGGGTCATTAACCTTGAGCTCATTCTTGCTGATCTCCAAACAGTTACTAAGCGAAAGGCAACCATTTTGCGCGAAGTGAAGGCGGGTAAAAAAGAGGCAATTATTGAAAGCGAGGCGCTCGTAAAAATTGAAGCAGCGCTCGACGCGGGGAAGCTTGCATCGACGACGTCGTTTACGGAATTTGAGCAACCGCTGGTGAAGCAGCTCAATTTGCTCACCACAAAACCGATGCTCTATGTGCTCAACAAAAAAGCTGGTGCGCTAAACTTAGACGAAACAAACGATCAGCGTTTTCAGGACCTTGTTGCGTATTTTACTCAAAACCACTGCAGCTACGTGCTCGTTGATGCGCGCATTGAAGAAGAGATGAAAGATCTCACCAGTGACGATAAACAATTGTTTCGCGGTGAGTACGGTGTGAAGGATGATGGCATTAACACACTCATTCGCGCTGGGTACAACCTTCTCAATTTAATTACGTATTTCACCACCGGCGAAACTGAAAGCCGCGCCTGGACTATCAAAAAAGGGTGGACCGCTCCAGAAGCCGGGACCACCATTCACACCGATTTCAAGGACAAGTTTGTGCGTGCAGAAATTATTTTATGGAGTGAGCTTCTCGAGGCGGGATCATACGCAAAAGCCCGCGAGTTAGGTTTGGTTCGAATTGAAGGAAAGGAGTATGTGGTGAAGGATGGAGATGTTGTGGAGTTTAAAATCTAATTGACTATTTCCCACCGCGTGTTTGTATAATGTTGGACGTTGTGCACTGTTTGTTATCGAAGAGAGGAGTGTGCATGTACAAATGATCTCACGACTGTTACACCGTCGATTTGATAGTTTGCGTCAGGTGCTCATGGAACTCGAGCGTCGAGGAGTGGTATTACCCGATGGACTTTGGACTTCGGATGAGCTACAGCAATTTGCAACCACCCACGCACTTGACGCTGTGCTCCTCAGGAAATTTTTCACGACCTGTGGGTTCACTCCGCCATATCGATTCAATAATGCCGCACCGCGGTACCGCAATCGGATTCGTCGTTTCTAGCCGCCCAACACACCATGGCGGCTTTTTTACTATTTGCGCTCTCTCTTGTCACTGCTACAATGTATATCTATGCAAAATACAACTCATTCGTGGCTCGTCAAGTGGTCGCTCATTGTGGGTATTATTATCGTGCTCAACTTATTTTTTAATTATGCACTTTCGCTCGTGTACGAATCACCAGAATACGAAAGCTTCTGTCCGCAGGAACAGGTGGTAGTAATGCCAGGAACGCAAGAAGCGTGCGTCATCGCGGGAGGACAATGGAACGGTACTACTGCTCCACAGTATGAAAGTGGTTACTACGACGCTGAAGGCCGTCCGGTGATGCAGAAAGGATACTGTGATGTATCGTTCACTTGTCGCCAAGAGTTTACTGATGCAAACGACGCCTACCAGAGAAACGTATTCATCACGCTCGTAGTGCTCGGCGTAGTTACGTTACTCGGCGCGCTTATATTTAAAACCAATACGGTACTCAGTATTGCACTTGCATGGGGAGGTGTGCTTTCGCTAGTCATCGCATCAATTCGGTATTGGTCATCGGCTGATAACCTCATTAAGGTTGTTATGCTCGCAGTTGCGCTCATCGCACTCATTGGAGTTGCAGTGCAGAAGTTTCGAGACTAGGGCTCGAAAACTAGACCAAATTACATATTCGTGTCATGATGCGCTACTCAACAGCAGTGGTTGTTGAATGTTCTTTCTGTTTTTAATCGGAGTTCTGTATATGGAACATGTGAAATTAACGATTTCTCGGTCATTGTCTACACTCGCAGAGTCTAAAGGCTCCAGTCGCTATATCGCCAGCGCCATGCGGTTGATTGCTGAACTCTTGGAAAATCGTCATACATTTTTCAAGAAGTACAGCCTCTCGGTGGTCGCACGCCAGCCGAATCAGCACGACTCCTTTCTGAAGGCGATGGGTAATCTCTTTGAGTTGCGCGGATCAGTTTCAGTCCACGTTCGAACATCGGGAGCTATTGAGCGTTCGGTTGTGTTCAACTGTGTACTCTATCCTGCCTATGCCACGGGAACGGCGTTTGGTATGCGATTTGTGATTGATAACCCCAGTGCTCCGGTGTGCGTGAGTGCCCAACTTGTTGTTCCGCAGGGTGTCAAAACTCGTAAGCTCCAACTCTGTAGCGTTGCCGACACAATTGCGTGATCGCAATACCCTTCTCACCCGCCGATTGAATCGGCGGGTTTTTATTTGTATGATGGCTCTATGAAACATCGCAAGGGTTACGACCATATCCGCATTGAACGAAAGTGGCAGAAAGCGTGGGAATCAAAAAAACTCTTCCGCGCGACAACCAGTAGCACAAAACCGAAGTGGTACAGCCTTATCGAATTTCCGTATCCATCTGGCGATGGCTTACACGTGGGTCACATTCGAAGTAACACGGCTATGGACATCATTTCACACAAACGCCGTCGTGAGGGTTTTGAAGTGCTGTATCCTATTGGCTGGGACGCCTTCGGGTTGCCGACAGAAAACTTTGCTATCAAAACAGGTATTCATCCAACAGTCGTAACGAAAAAAAATACTGAAACGTTTCGCACACAACTCAAATCGCTCGGCTTCTCGTTTGATTGGTCACGAGAAATCAACACCACCGATCCCACATACTACCGCTGGACGCAATGGATTTTTTTACAGTTCTATAAAAAAGGACTCGCATACAAACACAAAACAACAATTAATTGGTGTCCGAAGGACAAGGTCGGTCTTGCAAATGAAGAAGTGGTTGATGGTTGTTGCGAACGCTGCGGTACTCCGGTTGAAAAGCGTGAAAAAGAGCAGTGGATGTTGGCCATTACCAAATACGCTGACCGCTTGATTGACGACCTCGATACCGTCGACTATCTGCCTGAAATTAAATCTCAGCAAAAGCACTGGATTGGTCGCAGCGAAGGAGCCGAGTTTGATTTTGCGGTTACTGATTTGGGAGTGTCTGGAGTAAAAAGTATCACCGAAAAAATAACAGTCTTCACCACTCGTGCAGATACATTGTTTGGTGTTACCTATATTGTCCTCGCGCCTGAACACCCGTTGGTTGAAAAGCTCAAAGCTCGCATATCAAATGCGCCAGAGGTTACTGCGTATGTTGCAGCTACCCGAGTAAAAACCGATATTGATCGAACAAATATCGACAAAGAAAAAACAGGTGTGCCACTCACGGGCATTACCGTCACGAACCCCGCAACGGGCGCAGCAGTGCCGGTGTGGATCGCCGATTACGTTCTTGCTGACTACGGCACGGGTGCAGTAATGGCGGTACCGGCACATGACGACCGTGACTTTGCGTTCGCCACAAAGTACACACTGCCAATCACCGAAGTTATTATTCCGCGCACTGTCGATACCCATGATCCGCCGCACGCATATACTGAGTATGGCATATTGCAACATTCTGGTGACTGTTCGGGTATGCAATCGCACGAAGCGTTACCTGTCATTGCAAAAAAATATGGTCGCCCGACAACTTCGTACAAATTACGCGACTGGGTATTCTCGCGTCAGCGCTATTGGGGTGAACCAATTCCGATGGTGCATTGTGCAACCTGCGGATGGCAGCCGGTACCAGAAAAAGAATTGCCGATTAAGCTCCCGACAATAAAAAAATATCAGCCAACTGACACGGGAGAATCGCCGCTGGCAACAGAAACAAAGTGGCTCAAAGCGAAGTGTCCGCAGTGTAACGGAGTGGCCCGTCGCGAAACCGATACTATGCCAAACTGGGCAGGTTCAAGTTGGTACTATCTGCGATATACCGATCCAAAAAATAAAAAAATGCTGGCAGACCCCAAGGCTCTCGCGTATTGGACACCAGTTGATTGGTACAACGGCGGCATGGAACACACAACGCTGCACCTGCTGTATTCTCGTTTCTGGCACAAATTTTTATTCGATATTGGTGTTGTACCAACAATAGAGCCATACAAAAAACGCACTGCACACGGTCTCATTTTGGCTGAAGATGGACGTAAGATGTCAAAATCGTGGGGAAATGTGGTGAATCCAGACAGTATCGTTAGCGTGGTTGGCGCCGATTCGCTGCGGCTCTACCAAATGTTTATGGGTCCGTTTGATCAGGCGATTGCCTGGAACTCAGGTGCTATCTCTGGTTCACGTCGTTTTATCGAACGAGTGTGGAATCTCGGTGTGCATGTTACAGGTACTACTCAGTCTGCTGAACGTCGAACGCTCATGCATCAGACAATAAAAAAAGTAACTGACGATATTGAATCGATGCGATTTAACACCGCAGTCAGTTCACTCATGATTTTTGCTAATGCATTAGAAAAAGGGGAGACAACTGCCCAAGAATACGAAATCCTACTCGCACTGCTCGCGCCCTTTATCCCGCATGTGACTGAGGAATTGTGGAGTGAGCGAGGGCATAAGACATCAATTCATCGCCAGTCGTGGCCTACGTACGATGCACAATTCCTCCTGGCTGATACGGTAACTATTGCAGTGCAGATAAATGGAAAAACACGGGGCACACTGCAGTTGCCACGAGGAAGTGATGAAAAAACGATAACAACTGCTGCACACGCAGTGCCGGGAGTCGCAAAATGGCTCCACGGAAATCAACCAAAAAAGACGATTATTGTACCCAACAAGCTTATTAATTTTGTTATCGACGTTACAGTCGACCTGTAGGACCTCTTAACCAGGCCATATATTAGAACACACGAACTACCCCTTGACGAAACTGATGATGGATGATAATACAATAGATACATTATTTAGTAGCAATCGACATGGCCACAACAACAATTTCGTTCAAGCCAAAGCAAATCACCAAGAGCCTCCTTTCAGTACTCTCAGATCGTGCGCAAGATGTCATCTCATCACGATACGGTCTCGGAAAGACTATTGAACGAATGACACTTGAAGCAATTGGAAAAAAATACGGCATCACTCGCGAACGTGTCCGTCAAATTGAAAACCATGCCATTGCTTCAATTCGCAAATCAAAAGAGATTGAAAAAAACAAACCGGCTTTTGACGAACTTGGCCAAGTGCTCCACAAGCTCGGCGGATTGATGGTTGAAGAAGATTTGCTCAACCACGTCACCAAGGATGTTGCTATTCACAACCACCTCAATTTTATTTTGGTTGTTGGCGAAACATTTAAAAAAGAAAAAGAGGACGAACACTTCAAACACCGCTGGTACCTCGACGATCAACTTTCAACAAAAATTCACAGCTCGCTCCACAAACTTTACGAAAGTCTTTCTGATACTGATCTCTTGTCTGACCAAGATATTATGACTTCATTTCTGTCGCATTTGAAAGATGTTGCAGAAGAACACAAAAACGAAGAAATTTTGAAGCGCTGGTTGTCGGTGTCTAAAAAAATTGGTAAGAACCCGCTTGGCGAATGGGGTGTTGCAGACTCATCAAACATTACTGCAAAAGGTATTCGTGATTACGCCTTCCTTGTTATTCGCAAACACGGTTCACCGATTCACTTCACTGAAGTTGCTAAAAAGATTGAAGAAATTTTCAAAAAGAAAGCCCACATTGCAACAACCCACAATGAACTCATCAAAGATCCACGTTTCGTTCTCGTCGGTCGTGGATTGTACGCGCTCTCAGAATGGGGATACATCAGTGGTGTGGTGAAAGATGTCATCCGCAAAGTTATTGAGAAGCACGGTCCGCTCAGTAAAGATGAAATCATCGAAAAGGTGCTCAAAGAGCGCTATGTCAAAAACAACACTATTTTAGTGAACCTCCAAAACCCAAAGCATTTCAAAAAGGACAGCGAAGGGAAGTATCACATTGTCTAACAATCGGCTCCACGGTATCATAGAGACATGATTTGGACGTGGCTCTTGACTGCATTAAAAATTGCCTACATCTCCTACCCTGTGTGGTTGCCGGTGCTTCTTGGACTCGTATTTCTCACGAGCTGGCTTCGGTATAAACGACTCGAGTATGTTGTGAACACAAAAAAAGTACTCCTCGAGTTTAAACTGCCAAAAGAAATTTTGAAGTCTCCTGCAGCGATGGAAGTGTTTATGTCAGCGCTCCATATACCAGTTACTGGTTCGTGGACCGATGTGTATCTTAGTGGTCGCGTTAAACCAACCTTTTCACTTGAACTCGTTTCAATTAGCGGCGAGGTTCATTTTTACATTTGGACATGGGAAAAATTCCGTGCGACGATTGAAAACTTTTTGTACGCGCAATATCCGGAAGTTGAAGTCTATCCTGTTGCTGACTACACCGAAGGCTACCGATACGAACCAGATACTTTTCTCTACTATGGTGCACAGTTTAAGCTTACCAAACCAGATCCGTACCCAATTAAAACCTACATTGATTACGGGCTCGATAAGGATCCAAAAGAAGAATTTAAAATTGATCCAATAACCCCCGCACTCGAATTTTTGGGTTCGCTCCGCCAAGGGGAGTACGCCTGGGTCCAAATACTTATTCAGCCACACAGCGAGGAAGGTTTGAAGCAGGGAGCGCTGTCATTTAAGGCCGATTGGAAGGAGGAAGCTGCAAAAGAAATTGAAACAATTGTTGGTGAGGGAAAGTTTTCTGATTTGTCGGAAACCAAAAAGCAAACGATTAACGCCATTGAGCGCAGCATTGGTAAGTTTGCATTCAACACAAAAATCCGCGGATTGTACTTTGCAACAAAAGATCAGTTTCGATCTGAAAACATTGGTGGCTTGAATGGCATGGTTAAACAATTTAGTTCAAACACGCTGAATGGCTTTAAGCAGGATTGGCAAACGTCCTTCAATTACATTTGGCAAGATCCCTTTGGTCGAAAGTCGCGAGAACGTCAAGAAAGGCTCCTCGATGCATCGCGTCAACGTGGCGCATTTCAGTACCCATTTAGCGACATTGGCAGCAAGCCGTTTATTTTAACCACTGAAGAATTGGCAACGTTGTTCCATTTCCCCGGTGCTGTTGCTGCAACACCAACGCTCACGCGCATTCCGTCAAAGAAGTCAGAGGCACCGTCAAATTTGCCGATATAGTATGCATCACCCCGCGCGAAAATATCTGTGGATTACGGTGGCGCTGGCATGCGGTGCCTGGATACTTGTTGTTACCACTGCCCGTCCTCCGGAACAGTTTCCCGTGAATTCAATTGTTACGGTGCAAGAAGGTGAATCGGTTCGTTCAGTTTCTAGAACACTTGAGCGCATGGGTGTTATCCGTTCAGCAAGCCTCTTTGCAAACCTCGCTATTGTTATGGCGGGTGAGCGGGGCCTCAAAGCAGGTGACTACTACCTGGCGCAATCATACTCAGCTCCAGAATTGGCCTGGCGTATGACCCGCGGTACCTACGATCTCGCTCCAATAAAAGTAACAGTGCCGGAAGGTTTCACCATCGAACAAGTTGCTGTAGTCATGGCAGAAAAGTTTTATCGATTTGATACAGAAGAATTTATCCGTATTGCCGCACCATACGAAGGATATCTCTTTCCTGAAACCTATTTCTTTTTACCAAACGTTCAAGCCGAAGAAGTCCTTGAAACAATGCGCGACATGTTTGTAACCAAGGCATTACCGGTCTTGCGAGACCGTGACACCGGGGAAGTGCTTAGTCCTGAAATACAGAGTGACACCATCATTCTTGCATCGCTCGTTGAAGAGGAAGGAATTACGGTTGAGTCCCGTCGGGTCATTGCGGGTATTTTACAAAATAGACTCGAACGCAATACACCGCTCCAGGTTGATGCAACTGTCGGGTACATCTTTCGTACTGAGGGCGCGCCAAAGCCATCACTCGCATTAACAAAAACTGATCTCGCTGCTGATTCGCCGTACAATACCTATCGTCGTGTTGGATTGCCGCCAGCGCCAATAGCGAGTCCTGGTCTTGAGTCTATTCGTGCAGCACTCGATCCAATTCATACTGCCTATTTCTTCTACCTTTCTGATGCTGAAAATATATTTCACTACGCCCATACCTATGAAGAACACCTACGCAATATAAAAAAATATTTACCGCAGTAACAAGGCAGACTTCTGTTTTAGTGAGCAAAGTGGTACGATGCCAGCGCATGTATGTCAAAAGTATTTCTTGGAATGTCTGGAGGTGTTGATTCGTCTGTTGCTGCAGCACTCCTCAAAAAACAGGGCCACGCAGTTACCGGCGTGTTTATTAAAGTGTGGCACCCTGACTTTTTGCCGTGCGACTGGAAAACTGATCGGCTCGACGCCATGCGCGTGTGCGCACACCTTGATATTCCTTTTGTAACACTCGATCTTTCGACTGAGTACAAGCGCGACGTTGTTGATTATATGATTTCTGAGTACCGCGAAGGCCGAACACCAAACCCCGACGTTATGTGCAATCGCTCGGTAAAATTTGGCGCGTTTTGGCAGTGGGCGAAGGCTCAAGGTGCAGAGAGTATTGCTACTGGTCATTATGCTCGAACCGGTAATCAGCAACTCTTTCAATCGCCCGATAGTGGAAAGGACCAAACCTATTTTTTGTGGAAAATCACCGCAGATGATTTGGCGCACGTACTCTTTCCTCTCGGTACATATACAAAACCAGAAGTTCGTGCGTTAGCCGAACGGTACGCACTACCAACAGCAGCAAAAAAAGATAGCCAAGGACTATGTTTTGTCGGAAAAGTCGACATGAAAGAATTTCTGCAGCATTTTATTACCCGACGTCCCGGTGCAGCACTTTCGTTAGATGGACATACTATTGGCACACATGACGGTGCACTTTTTTACACTATCGGTGAACGGCACGGCTTTACGATTACTCAAAAAACGAATACCGACGCACCGTACTACGTTGTTTCAAAAGATGTGTCCGCAAATACAATCACGGTGTCAGCGGAATCTCGAGCGCAATCAGGAACAACAACTGTGTGCACGCTCACTGAGACAAACTGGATTCGTGTGCCAAATCTATCTCGCGAAACAATCACCGCTCAAATACGCTATCACCAAGAAATGCAAGCGTGTACACTCGTTATTGCACGTGACACTACGCGGGTGACATTTACGAACCCACAAACTGCTGCACTTGGTCAATCGATTGTGTTCTATGCACAGAATGAGTGCATAGGCGGTGGTGTGATATCGCAGATCGCCGTATAATAGAGCACATGTCTGTGTTCATTTTGAAAGCGAACGGCGAATCAGAGCCGTTCGATACAGAAAAGCTGCGTCGTTCGCTGGTTAAGGCGCAAGCTCCTGACGATCTCATTACAAGGGTTATTGGAGAAACCGAGTCACACATGCGGGATGGCATGACGACTGGTGAAATTTATCGTTTCGCATTTCAGTCGCTCACCCGAATGGAAAAAGCAACCGCGGCACGCTATTCGCTCCGCCGAGCGGTGCTCGATCTTGGACCAACCGGCTTTTTGTTTGAAAAATTTGTAGCCGCTATTTTGGCCACAAAGGGGTATACCATTCTGATGGATCAAATTGTACAGGGCGGCTGTGCGATGCATGAGGTAGATGTCGTTGCCTACAATGACACGGAGCTCATAATGATTGAGGCAAAATTTCACAACAACACTGGTTTGCAAACCGACCTCAAGGTCGCACTCTACGTAAAAGCTCGGTTCGATGATCTTCGTGGTCAAACATTTACGTACGAAGGGAAAGAGCGAAAGATCACCGACTGCTGGCTCATCACAAATACCAAATTCACCACCTCAGCTATTAGTTATGCTGCGTGCAAAGGGCTCACCATTATTGGTTGGAATTATCCGCCAAATGGAAATCTGCACCACATGATTGAAGACCATGGTAATCAGCCAGTGACCTGCATTACTTCGTTGTCTGCGCATACAAAACAGGTTTTGCTTGAAGCGGGAGTTCTCTTGTGTCGCGACTTAGAAAAACACACAGAAGTTCTGGTGAATAAAGCTGGGCTATCCACAGCTGAGATTGATACGATACTTCGTGAGGCGCGTTCGATATATACTACACAGTAACCATGAATGGATTTTTTATTATTGAGTTTTGGCAACTGATACTCGCGCTCGCGCTCGGACTTGCCATTGGTACTGAGCGTACGTTTGCCGGAAAAACTGTGGGCATGCGTACCTTCGCACTGGTGTCGTTGGGTTCGTGCTTGCTTGTTATCATTAGTAATCTTGTCATCGAGCAGACCGCAAGTCTTGTTGGTCCAAATGGGCTTGACCCGCTCCGTCTCGCAGCGGGTATTGTAACGGGCGTTGGTTTCTTGGGTGCCGGTATGATTTTTCATCCTGCGAATTCGAGCGATGATCGGGTGAGCGGACTCACCAGTGCGGCAGGTCTCTGGGTTGCGTCAGCGGTAGGGGTTGCTGTCGGTTTTAATCTGTACGTTGTTGCCATTTTTGCAACTGCGCTGACGCTGCTGACCTTTGCTGGTTTAATTGCGGTAGAAAACAGTATCAAAAGGCATATTCCGCACTAATTGTACACCTACTGCCGAGCACTTGATTTTTATATAATATGTGGTATATTTCTACCAGATGAGTACGAGTGTACTCTTTTTCTTTGACTGAAAATCATTCTACGGAGGCCAGCGATGGCAAAGACCTCAAAACGAAAACCGTACCTGTTTCTTGGTGGTGTGACTGGATCGTATGATTCGGTCGAAGAGCGCGGTGCCTTTGGCGGCGCAACCACGGCGTTTGCGATTATCTTTGATAATTACGCAATCGTCATTGATCAAGGCAGCGGTGCGACAAATGTTATCAAGCACCTGCGCAAGATGGGTATTCGGAAGTTCCACATCCTGTTTACTCACTACCACTCTGATCATCAGTGCGGCCTGCAGAGCAACGGGCTACTTCTTGCAAAAGGCTTGTGCCAAGGGCTCTACGGCCCACAGCTCAAGATGAATGTCATTGAGATTTACGATCGGGCATTCAATGCAGTCAACTGGCCGGTGAGCCCTGAGGTGACAGGCGTAACACACAGCTTCGGCGTGTTTCCACCGGGTAGCATGATTGAAATCGGCACACATGGCGAAGGTGTCACTGATCGGATCAAAACCTATGCACTTAATCATCCTGGTGGTGCTGTTGCGTATCGCGTTCCAACTGAGTATGGAGATATCGTCATTGCTACTGATCACGAAGCGAAGGATCGAGCTGGTCATGCTGCATACGCTGACTTTGTGAGCGGCGCAGCAATGCTGGTTGTCGATATTCAATATCGGCAATCTGAGTTCGATGGAAAAACGGGCATTAGCGATACACCAGCGCAATCTCGTGTTGGTTGGGGACACTCATCTCCCGAAATGATTCGAGACGCGCTGACGCACTGCTCGGTTCTGCCGAGAACGATTGTCGGGGTCCACCATGACCCGATGCGCTCAGTCGGCGACCTCAAGCGAATGGAGCGTGAAGCGATTAGTACGTTTTCCGGACACAACTTTACGTTCGGCCGGCAAAACCACACCGTCGAAATGCTCTGAATAGCACCACACCCGAAGTAACTACTTCGGGTGTTTTTTTATTGTGATACAATCGCCTCATGTCGCAGTACTACAATCCAAAACGAAAGAGCAATATCTATGCGCCGGGTCAAAAAACACCCTTTCGATTGAGTCGCTCAAAAATTGATGCATTCATCAAATGCCCACGCTGTTTTTATATTGATCGTCGACTCGGTGTCGGGCAACCGCCAGGATTTCCATTTAACTTAAACAGCGCTGTCGACATTCTCCTCAAAAAAGAATTTGATATGCACCGTGCGCAAAAAACCGCGCATCCGTTGATGGACACCTACGGCGTTGACGCAGTGCCATTTCAGCATCCACAGATAGATGAGTGGCGAGACGCACTCCGCGGTGGCGTTCGGTACATCGATCCTGAAACAGATTTTGAATTAACCGGAGGCGTTGATGACATTTGGCAAAACACACACGGCGAACTGATTGTTGTTGATTACAAGGCAACCAGCAAAGACAGCGCCGTTTCGCTTGATGCAGAATGGCAAGATAGGTATAAGCGCCAGATGGAATTTTACCAGTGGCTCCTGCAAAAAAATGGCTTCCCGGTATCAGACACTGGCTACTTTGTGTACGCAAATGGCTTGCGCGATAAGGAAGCATTCGATGGAAAACTTGAATTTGATATTACCCTTATTCCATACACCGGCACGACTGAGTGGGTCGAACCAACGATCAAAAAAATAAAAGCCTGTCTTGATAGTGATACGCTACCGAAGGGCGCTACTGATTGTGATTTTTGTATGTATCGAGCAGCAGTAGAGAGTGTTGTTGAGTAATCAGTATGCATCATGGATACTCCTGACCAACGAAAATCAAAACTAAAAATAGTTCGCGACGGTGTTGTTGGACTCACTAACTCGCCACTGTACGCGTTTCGACTCACGGAAAAAAATATGCCGGTCATCGGTGAGGGGAGCCACTTCGCATCTATTATGTTCATCGGCGAAGCGCCTGGGCGCACTGAAGCAAAAACTGGACGACCGTTTGTGGGTGCCGCAGGAAAAATTTTAAACGAGCTACTCGCTGGTGCCGGTATCAAGCGCGACGATGTGTACATCACAAACATTGTAAAAGACCGGCCGCCACAAAATCGTGATCCACTGCCAGCAGAAATCGAAGTGTATGGGCCGTTTCTTGATACGCAGATTGAAATTATTCAGCCAAAAGTTATTGCGACACTTGGTCGCTATGCGATGGGATACATTATGAAAAAATTTGGTTTAGAACTTGAACTCGAACCAATTTCAAAAGCCCATGGCACACAGCATCGCGCAAAAACAAGTTACGGTGAAGTAGTTATTATCCCGCTCTACCATCCTGCAGTTGCGGTGTATAACAACACTACCAAATCGACGTTGGCAAAAGATTTTGAGCAGCTGAAGAAGTTTGTATAAATAAAAAAAGCCTCAACGGATGTTGAGGCCTAACTCTTGATATCGACGTCCGCGGGTGACTATGTTGTACTTGGTGTCACCACAAATTTCGCTGGTGCTGATCGTTTACGCAGCACCTCTCCTATGATTCCCATGACGCGGTAGGCATTGAGTGGAGGAACTCCTTTTTTCACTGAAGGAACCTTACCATCTTTGATCACGCCGGTGAGGTTTCGAGTCATGATGAGGCCAATGTGGTCGAGCTTGAAGCGACTGACACCGTCTGCTCGAAGTTGTTTGGCAACATCATGCTTCGTAAATTGCTGATCCCGAAGCTTTGGGAGAGAAGTGACCACGTGCGGAATGAGATCGCTGAAGCTCAGAAGATTGCCTCGACGTTTGCGCCGGTTTCGGCGCGGATTCTTTGGCAAGCTTTCGTCTGTCGGCGTAGCTGTTGCTGACGAAATGTTCAATGTGTTCGGTTGGATAGTGGTAACCAATGAAGAATCATTGATCACCATCTTCACCACCTCGGCGCCGTAGCTGATTCGCAGCGCCTCCAAATCGGTTCTCAGTTCTGTGGAAAAACGCCAGCGTTTTTCTTCAAATTTGCCGACGGCGAGGCGGAACGACTTGTACAGCTCGGGAATAATTTTCTTACCGTTCATCACTAATTCCTTGCCGATTTTTTCGGCTGCTTGGGTTCTTGACCCTGCTCGTCTTCCGGTTGGAATAACCGGGCAGACAGTGCTCTCCATCCAGCACGTTGCTGGATAAGATTGTCTAAGATTACAATACATCCTGGGGTTGGAGGTACCTCCTCTTTCCATACAGAACTACGAAGTGAAAAGGTAATTGATCCTGTCACGCCTTTTGCGTGCGCTGTTGCATAAGGACCATTACGCACGCTGACCCGAACAACAGTTCGGACCGTTGCTCTGTAGGTGCTACTCACATACTCACCATCCTTTCAGGGTTGAATACTCGTTGAGAACTGACTAAAAAGTATTATAATGATAATTAAATATTTGTCAACTATTAGCCCGCTTAAACATTTGACATAATCATTAATTATTGTTACTATTTGTTTTGGATTTTTTGTGTTCTTTGTCACACAATACACCCCCAACACATAAGGAGATACGCAATGGTCAAACGTAGTGGCACAGTAGAGGAATGCGTCAGAGAGTTCGTCACATTGTTTTTTCCACACATGACTCGTTCAGAGTTTGAACAGCGAAACAGACTGGCACAGTTGATCGATGTTCAGCTCATAACGCTTAATTCGTGGTTCTATAAGGGACAATGCGCCCCTATTGGAATAAATCGTATTCGGCTCATTCTCGTGCTCGAGCTCACCGGTTTCAAAGTAACCGGTAGTCCGCAGCTTGAAAGTGATGTCAGCACGATATCTAAGTTGATCGCAAGTCGGGTGCTGACCGTCAAGGAAGTGTCATCACTTCTCGACGTTAAGCACGAGCGCATTATGGAATGGATCACGCACCGCGTGCAACCTATTCAGGAAGTTCGTGCAAAAATTGCCGAGCTGAGTGCGTCATATACCGAGCCGCTCAATCAGGCACTCAAGCGCTGGAAAAACACGCTTGTCGAGATTGGTTGCAACATGCCTTCAGGAAGTGCAATCACCGAGCAACCAGTTAAACCAAAACAGGTTGTACATGCTCCTGAGTCGAAGTCAGCATCATTGGTGATGACTCGACCAGAACGTACCAATGGCGCTGGTGCTTACATGAACAACTTGCAGATAAAGCGGTTGATCATGGAGACAGCAGCCACACTCGTTATAAGCCTTCGGGGCTTAGCGAGGCGCATCATCAGTGACGATTTTACGTCTGATGAGCGGAAGCACTTCCGGGATCTCACGGTTCCAGGTAGTGAATTCGGATCAAACGGTGTCTTCGAACTCTCAAACCTACTCAATCGCCTCTGTGGCGAACGAGCGCGTCGCGAAATTTCCGACGTTACTTCTGAAAGGATTCAACAATGAAGTCAGTTGTCTTCCCCGCTACTGGTTCCTTGGAATTTTCTTCAAACGAGACGATCATTCAGTTTAACAAGGGTCAGGCGTTATTGCATCTGGCCAGCATGTATCCAACCATGCTTGAGGTTTTGCTCGAGTTGGTCCAGAACGCGATTGATACTGATGTCCAAGCCAACCAGGTATGGATCAAGATCAATTACGGCACTGGGTTTATCTCGGTCAAAGACAATGGCAAGGGAACGTCGATCTCTCATTTCAACGAAGCCTTGGCGACGGTCGCCAATCAGGGTCGGAAAGGAGAGAATAGCCTTGGTAGGTTCGGCATTGGCAACATGAGCCCACTCGGTAAATGCCAAAAATGGACGTTCACATCCTGCCCACACCCCCAGGTGGATATGTTCACTCAGTGGGTGTTCAATTCTAAAGATCTGATTCACTCGGCAGAAAATCTCCGAGTGCCGATCGTCAAGATGGAAACCCTGACATCCAACAGAAATCAGGGTGGTGGCAGAACACACGTCGAGTGGCGGACAGAGGTGGCGATGCACAACATATCGAAAGATAAGTTGATCAACTCCATACCTATTGACACGCTCGTCGGCAGTATCCAGGATCGTTTTCCGGCAGTTATGCGTCGCAACAACGTGCGAATTTCCATTGAGATCGTCCATCGTGACGGTAGTGTGGAGAAACGTCAGAATGTTTCAGCGCCGCGGTTTACTGGCCGGCCATTGCCCGAAATTGTTTTGAACAGTCCCGTGGCTGGACAAATAACCTTCCGTTTGTTTGCGGTTAACGCAAGCCGTCGGAAGCAAAAACCAGCACCACACGTACTGTTTGGAATGGTAGGGAATGACTTTCGGTTTCCGGCACATTTGTTCGTTCGATATGCTGAAGAGCTAATCGGCGACGATTTGTCGGGCGCACTCACTGGAGGTCTCTTTGAGGGAGAAATTGTTGCTGAACGAGTAACACTCCAAGCAAATCGAAAAGCGTTTGCGAAAAACGACGCGCTTACCGACCTCATTGTGCACCTCTCATTGTGGTGGGACGAACATGGAAGCAAATACGCCACTGAAGCACGTGAAGCTCGTCAAGAGCAACGTCTTCAGGATCTCGGCGTACGTTCCATGCAAGTACTTGAGCAGCTCATCAAAAGTGGTCAAAATAGTCCACTGGTTGAGGCGCTCAGGTACTTTAAGGCTGCTCCGCAGCGTGCGTCAGTTGGTATGCCAACGCAAGGTGTTGGTGATGGGGTCGTTCAAACCTCAACCAGCACTTCTGGAACTGGTGCACCTCCTTCTGGAGAAGGTGGAACACGTTCTGGTGGTTCTCGACATGATCCACGGCACTCGGTGCAGGGTCCGACGGGAAAGCCTCGCGTGGCTGCCAAAAGTGCCCAACTCGGCTTACAGTTCGTTCATGAATCTCTCGACTCACCAGATCTCTGGAAGCTCGATCCGAATACTGCAACGCTCATCTTTAACATACGACATCCACTGTGGAGTTTGTGTGATGACAAGGGTGATACTGCAGTCATGAAGCTGCAGGAAATCATTGCCATTGAAGCACTTACGCTCCAAACGATGTCAGATAGCGTGAGGATGGCTGCGCGCGAACATCACATTCGTGCGATGCCAAGTATTGTGCATTGGCTCTTGCTCGGTGACCGGACACGCACTTCTACAAATGGTACAACTTCCGGCGGTTAAACAGAGACCATAACTCTGTAGGACCCCGATATTATGTCGGGGTCTTTTTTATATAGCCCATGGTATAGTTTCAGTCATATGACATCACACGAAATCCGAAAACGATTTCTGGATTTTTTTGAAAAGCGCGGCCACGCAGTGTTGCCATCAGCATCGCTGGTTCCTGAAAACGATCCCTCGGTACTCTTTACCACTGCGGGTATGCAACCACTTGTTCCATATTTGCTGGGACAAACACATCCTCAGGGCACTCGCGTTGCAAACCTTCAAAAATGTATTCGCACTAATGACATCGATGAGGTTGGCGACAACACCCACGCAACCTTTTTCGAAATGATGGGGAGCTGGTCGTTCGGCGATTACTTTAAGAAAGATGCTATTCAATGGAGTTTTGAATTGCTCACGTCAAAGACCGAAGGCTTTGGTCTCGATCCGCAGCGGCTCTACGTCACCTGTTTTGAAGGTGATGCAAACGCTCCGCGTGACGACGAATCTGCAGAGCTTTGGAAAAATATTTTTGAGAAACATAGTGTTACCGGAGAACGCATCTATTTCATGCCCGCAAAAAATAACTGGTGGAGTGCTGGCGACAATGGTCCATGTGGTCCCGACACCGAAATGTTTTACGATCTCACCGGTGCACACACGCAGGGAATGACTAAGGCTGAGTATCTTGCCGCAGATGACACACAAGAGGTTGTTGAAATTTGGAATGATGTATTCATGGAGTATGTGAAAAAGGACGGTGTGGTTGTCGGAAAGCTCGCTGCTCAAAATGTTGATACCGGCTCGGGTTTTGAGCGAGTCTGCGCGGTGCTCCAGGGAAAAACCAACATTTTTGATACCGATGTCTTTGCGGGCATCATGGCCGAAGCGAAAACAATTGCATCAGAACTTCGCGGGCAGCGTATTATTGCCGATCATATGCGTGCAGCAGTATTTATGATTGCTGATGGGGTGCTGCCGTCAAACACTGATCGTGGCTACATTCTCCGTCGGCTCATTCGTCGTGCGGTGTTTAGTGCTGATGCGCGAACAATTTCACCCGAAGCAATTACTCGCATTGTCGCAGCTAGTGTGAACTATTATGGTGATATCTACCCAACACTCACCACGCAGTCAGATGCCATTGTGGCCACTCTTTTTGCAGAAACTGAAAAATTCGTAAAAACCCTACAGGCTGGTGTAAAGGAATTTGAAAAGCTTGCTGCAGCAGGAAAGAACATGAGCGGCGCTGATGCGTTCACACTCTTTTCAAGTTACGGATTTCCAATCGACCTCACTATTGAGCTTGCACACGCGCAGCAGATTACTGTCGACAAGGCGGGATACGATGCAGCATTTAAAGCGCACCAAGATACATCTCGCACTGGCGCCGAGCAGAAATTTAAAGGCGGCCTTGCGGGTACTGGTGAAGCAGAAGTTCGCTATCACACCGCAACACACCTACTGCACCAAGCGCTCCGCGGCGTGCTCGGTACCCATGTGCAGCAAAAGGGAAGTAACATCACTGCTGAACGCCTCCGATTCGATTTTGTGCACACCCAAAAAATGACTGACGACGAAAAAAAACGAGTCGAAACACTCGTGAACGAAAAAATTACCGCAGCCCTGCCGGTGCAAAGTGTGGTACTTCCAAAAGCTGCAGCAGAAAAAACCGGTGCAAATCACTTCTTTGGCGACAAGTACGGCGACATGGTTACGGTGTATTTCATCGGTGAATCACTTGAGACGGCGTACTCAAAAGAATTTTGTGGCGGCCCGCATGTAAAAAATACCAGCGACATTGGCGTCCTCACTATTGTCAAAGAAGAAGCGGTATCTGCCGGTGTTCGCCGTATTAAGGCAACACTTACATAACGGTGAGTCGATTTTAACCCACACATCTGTTGCTCCTGGTATTCATTACGCCGTATAATAGAAGTAATGGCTTCACAACCGCTCAGCATTGTTCTCGATGTTGGCAATAGTAGTATTGGCGCTGCACTGTTATTTGTTCACGAACCAGGTGAACACACTAAACGTGCAACCGTCGTGTCTTCGCGCCGCATGTTCTTGCCACTCTCAGACGAACTCGATCCGGCAACACTCGAGCGTTCACTCTTCGCAGCGCTCCGCGATCTGATTGATGCAACAGCTGGCGACGTACAAAAAGTAATTGTCAGTGGCCGAGCGTCTCGCGTTGGTAATGTGTTCTGTATTTTCAGTTCACCGTGGGTTGATGTGGTGCCGCGAGTTGATACTATCGAACGCACGGTGCCGTTTACTCTGAGTGAAAGATTAGTAACTCAGACAGTTGCAGCGCACGTTACTGAATACACTCGCCAACATCCAAGTGTTGCGGTGTGTGACAGTCGCACTACAAGTATTCTCCTCAATGGATACGAAACGACGCACCCATTTGGTATGTCGACACATAAGGTAACACTTGGATCGGTGCTCAGTGTTATGCCCGCATCGCTCAAAAAGCAACTCGATGTGCTCATAACACGGAGGCTCCATCCGAAAGGTGTCTACTTCCACGCGTTTAGCGTGATTGCGTTTGATGCGCTTCGCGACCTCTTTCCTGCTCAAAATGATTGGTTTTTTGCTGATATTACGGGAGAAATTACGGACACTATTCGGGTATCCCACAGTGTGCTCACCCAAGCGGGGTCGTTTCCACAGGGATGGCACGCTCTGGTTCGAGCGGTAGCGAAAAAAATGCACACCACACCCGATGTGGCGCGCTCGCTCATTGCCATGACTGTTCGTGATGCAAGTCACGACACAACCACAGAAAAAATTAAGAAGGTTGTTGAACCGGTGCTGCAATCGTGGATACAGCAACTCACGCCGACAGGAAGTGAGACGCAAGCACTCATTCCGCGTATTCCGATGTTTCTTACCTCAGATGATGACGTTGCACCACTATACGAAGCAACGCTCAATATTCTTGTTCCGGGCAGTAGTGTACAGGTTATTACCAAAGAGCAACTCACGCCATTTATTGCGCTCGAGCCCGAGGCCCGCTATGATACGTTCATAGCTCTCGCAACTCTTGCGGTTGCCAAGCTCCGTCCTTAATTTATGAATGACATCACTCCTCCAGATCGACGTTCAATCCGAAACGTGTCACTACCACGCCGAAGGGTAGAGCCGACTATTATTACCCGCAAGCCGGAGCTGGTGCGACCGATTCGTGATGAGGGTTTGTATCAGCCTGCCTTTGATGGAACACTCGATCGTCCAGAAAAAGTACGCCGTGGTCCGCGCATTATTGTGTGGGGGATTTCTGTTGTCAGCGTCCTGGTGCTGGGGTTTATTGTTTCGAGCTTGTTTACCCGCGCTGCACTTACGGTGACGTTAAAGCCTGAACCTATCACCGTTCCAAATTTGGTGGTCCAAGCAAACCTCGTTCAAGGAACAACAACCTCTCTTATATATGTACCTCGCGAAGCAGCTGTCTCAAAGAGTATCACCCTTACCGGAACATCAACTGAAACCGTCAACATAAAATCGACGGGGAAACTGATTATCTACAACAAAACGAACTCTCCACAAATTTTGGTTAAAACCACCCGTTTTGAAACAGTGAGCCGCCGCATCTATCGATTGGACAATCAGGTAACGGTGCCGGCGCAAAAAGGAACAGTTGCAGGAAGTATCGAGGCTTCGGTGACTGCGGATCAACCGGGCGACACATACAACATGGGTCTCGAGGACTTCACCATTCCTGGTTTTAAAGACTCACCACGCTATACGCAGTTTTACGCTCGATCAAAAACGCCGATGGCTGGAGGCTTTACCGGTACTCGACCAAAGGTAACTGCCCAAGCTCTCGTCGCAGCTCGCAAAACACTCACCGAGCAGGTGTTAGCCGATACTCCAGACGTTGATGCTGCCCAATATATAGTACTTTCGGGCCTCGCAACAACATCGGTTACTTTTGCTGAAAAGGCTGATGGCCAAACAATGATGCTCACAGCGACTGGTAACACAACACACTTTGCAATTACTAAAGAAAGTTTGGCGGCGTACATTCAATCAAATAGCACAACTACCCGCCGTGTCTTGGACACACGCAAGCTGGCTGCCTCACGCGTAGCTATGCGACCAAATGGCGCTATAGAGTTCATCTTGAGTGGTACAGCGGTTCTGGTGACCGACCTCGACCAGGCCCGATTCATTCAAGCGGTTGCAGGAAAGAAGCAAAAAGACCTCAATGCTGTATTTGCCCAGTTCCCGAATATCGCAGAAGCTCATGCGGTTATTCGACCCTTCTGGAAAAGCACTGTTCCTACGCGAACCAGCCTTATTTCGGTCACTGTCAACAGTCCGGTGCTTGACTCAGAATAATGGCTCTGTTAGTATCCAATATTGCACAATTGTAATGTCAGACACGAAGCAGCAACCGCAAAAAGTCCAAGGGACAGTCACCGAAGCACTACCGAACACGATGTTTCGCGTAGCAATCGATGAGGGTAATGAGATCATTGCCTACCTTGCAGGAAAAATGCGATTGTATCGCATTCGTGTGCTCGTCGGTGATCGGGTTTCCGTTGAACTCGATCCATACGGTGGGAAAGGACGTATTAATCAACGGCTTTCATAGCAAATTGATTGTGTTATAGATTATGAAGGTAAAAGCATCAGTAAAAAAGCGCTGTCCAAAGTGCAAAATTGTCCGCCGCAAGGGCTACGTATATGTAGTCTGCGAAAATAGCCGCCATAAACAGCGACAAGGTTAATTTTTTATATTCCTATCAATCATGCGTATTTTGGGTATCACACTGCCGGATAATAAACGAATGGAAATTGCGCTCACGTCGCTCTACGGTATTGGTCGTCCTCGTGCACAGTCAATTCTCAAGGAGGCAAAAGTAGACCACAGCAAAAAAGCAAAAGAGGTCACTGCAGAAGAAGAAAACCGCATCCGCCTCCTTGTTGAAAAGTTCAAAATCGAAGGTGAGCTCAAACGTGAAATCTCAGGGAACATCAAGCGTCTCAAAGACATCAAGGCATACCGTGGCGTTCGACATATGCGCCGTCTCCCTGTCCGCGGCCAACGCACAAAAACAAACGCACGCACACTCAAGGGTCCAAAGAAAACAATGGGTACTGGCCGACGTAAAGCTGAAAAGACATAAAAACATATGGGAAAGAAACGAATTGTAAAAAAAGCAGGAGACACAGGAACTGAAGGCCAGCCAAAAGCTGCGCTTGTTTCGGCTAAAAAGCGTGTCGAATCAGGTACGCTGTATGTGCAATCTACCTACAACAACACAAAGGTAGTACTCGCTGATAAAAAGGGAAATACTCTCGCCTGGTCAACCAGCGGCGCTATTGGTTTTTCAGGTGCAAAGAAGGGAACTCCGTTTGCAGCTGCAAAAGTGGGAGAATTGGTGAGCACAAAAGCACAGGCTATGGGTATGAAAGATGTCGACGTTGTCGTAAACGGAGTAGGATCAGGCCGCGAGTCAGCAATTCGCGGCTTTTTAGCGAAAACGATTAACATTACGTCAATTCGAGACGTAACGTCAGTACCGCACAACGGCCCGAAGCCAAAGAAACCGCGTCGCGTATAACATCACCGTTTTTAATTTACACATATGATTATTGGTCCACGATACAAAATTGCTCGACGCCTCGGTCCCATTTACGAGAAAACACAAACACAAAAGTTTGCTGTTCGTGCTGCGCGCCGCGTTAAAGATGTGCCTCGTCCAAAAACAGACTACGGTGTTCAGTTACTCGAAAAACAGCGTGTCCGCATGACCTACGGTGTGAACGAGCGCCAGTTCCGCAAATACGTTACTGCCTCAGTGGCAAAGCGCGGCGTAAACTCTGTTGAGCTTCTCTATACAACACTCGAGACTCGTCTCGATAACACGGTGTACCGTCTCGGTTTTGCACCAACTCGTGCAGCTGCACGTCAAATGGTGTCCCACGGGCACATTTTAGTGAACAACCGCCGCGTGACCGTGCCGTCGTTCCAAGTATCTAAAGAGGATGTTATCGGTATTCGTGCAGGAAGCGTCGGTAGCCCCATGTTTGCCCAGCTTGAAGAAACCGCTAAGGATCGAACCATGCCAGCATGGATTAAGTTCGACCTTGCAAAGAAGCAGGCAACAATCACTGGTACTCCCGTATTTGACCGTGTCACCGCAGGGCTTAACCTAGGTTCAGTGATCGAGTTTTATAGTCGTTAATACACTAACAGTTTTTATTATGCAAGAGTTCAACGTTGTATTGCCGTCGAAGCCAAAAATTCTCCGCGAGGAGGGGTTTGTTGGTTCATATGAGATTGATGGATTTTATCCCGGATATGGTCACACTATCGGCAACTCACTCCGCCGCGTGATTTTGTCATCACTGCCAGGCGCTGCGATTACCAACGTAAAAATTGATGGAGTACAGCACGAGTTCTCAACTATTGCCGGCGTGAAGGAAGATGTGGTTACCATGCTCCTCAATATCAAGCGCATCCGTCTCGAATTGCTTACCGATGAGCCACAAACACTCACGCTCAAAGTAAAAGGTATAAAAGAAGTAACTGCAAGCGATATCGAAGTACCTGGACAGGTAAAGGTTATCAACGGCGACTTGGTCATTGCACACGTTACCGACAAAAACGCTGAGCTCAACATCGAGCTCCGTGCTGAAAAAGGTCTCGGCTTCGTTTCAAAAGAAGTTATCCAGAAAGAGCGTGCAGACATCGGTTCAATTGTCCTCGATGCAGCGTTTACGCCAATTCGTCGCGTGAGCTACGAAGTTGAAAAAATGCGCGTTGGCGATCGAACAGATTTCGATCGTCTCCGAATCACTATCGAAACTGACGGTACTGTTCTTCCGCGCGAAGCACTTGAGAAATCAATTGAAATCATGATCCACCAGCTCAAAGCGGTCATCGGCTTCAAAGAAGAAGTTGTTGAAGACCTCACACCAAAAGCTGACGAGGATTCTCCAAAAGAAAGAATTGAGATCGACCCTGAACTCTTAAAGACTCGCGTTGAAGATCTTGAGTTCACCACCCGAACACTCAATGCGCTCACTACCGCAAACATCCGCACGCTGGGTGGCTTGAGCCGAAAGAAGGAAATCGACCTCCTTGAAATCGATGGTATCGGCGCAAAGGGTATTCAGGAGATTAAAAAGTCACTCGGTAAGTACAGTATTGTATTACGCGGTTAATTCTGGTACGCTCATTCTCTAATCAACTTGTATGCGACATCACAGCGTAAATCGAAAATTCGGACGAACCCGCAAAGTGCGTACTGCGCTCATGCGTGATTTGGCTGCGTCGCTCATTCTCCGCGAGAAAATTACTACCACGGCAGCAAAAGCTAAGGAGCTCCGTCCGTATGTTGAAAAACTCGTAACCATTGCAAAGCCAGCAACATTGGCAGCACGCCGTGTCCTTATCTCACGACTCGGTACCGAAGCCCCTGCAAAGAAGCTCATCGAAATTCTTGGTCCAAAGTACAAAGCTCGTGCAGGTGGCTATACGCGCATTATGAAATTGCCCGTGCGCAAGAGTGATGGTGCACCACAAGCAATGATCGAATTTGTATAATTCTCATACCACTACTATGGCTACAAAAATCTACACTATTGATGCAAACGGAAAGCGACTCGGTACTATTGCTGCCAATGCAGCGATGGCGCTCATGGGTAAAAAGCTTGCGTCATACCGACCAAACGTTGTGGCTGATGTACAGGTGACCGTCTCAAACGTAGGCAAACTCGACATTTCAACCAAGCGCCGCGAGACAAAGTACCATAAGAGTTTCTCTGGATATCCCGGCGGTCTCCGCAAAACGATTCTCAAGCGCACCCAGGAAAAACTTGGTAACAAAGAAGTGTTTGAGAAAGCGGTGTGGGGGATGCTTCCAAAGAATAAGCTCCGTGCCGAAATGATCAAACTCCTTACCGTTGTTGAATAATTATTTATATATGGCGACAAAACCTACAGAAAAATACATCGAAGCAGTTGGACGACGCAAAACATCTGTCGCTCGTGTTCGCATTACACCTGCTGCAAAAACGTCATTCTTGATTAACGAAGTGAAAGATCTCAAGACGTATTTTCCTGTTGCTGAGTACCAGCGTGTTGCCCAACTCCCGTTTACCGAAGCAGCTATCCCAACGATGTTCCACGTATCAGCTCACTTGAGCGGCGGCGGTATCAGTTCACAGGCACAGGCCCTTTCACACGGCCTCGCTCGTGCACTCATTATTTTTGATAAAGAACTCCGCCCAAAAATTAAAAAGGCAAAATTGCTCAAGCGCGATCCTCGTGCAAAAGAACGCCGCAAGTTCGGTCTCAAGAAAGCTCGCAAGGCTCCACAGTGGAGCAAGCGTTAAGCGGCTACTTTTCTCGAAAGGAAGCCATGGCTACAGAGTGATCCTGTGAATAGTCTATTCATCAATGGAATTAAGTGTGTGGTATAATTTAGTATTATACTAATGAAAATTGTGAAATTTCAAACACCGATTGCACTACTTCTGGCACTATCGATTCTTTGCGGTAACATTTTCTTTTCTCACCCAAATTATGCTGACGCGGCAACACCGAGTGTATATCAGGGCGCGAACAGCGCAGTGAGTCTCTTTTTTCATGTAGACTGAATCGGCGTAACTGTGGCAGCCATAGAACAGTTGAGTGCTCTGAACACACTTTTCCCAGGTTTTGGTTCGGCTATTTTCTCTAACTCAGCTGCCCTCATACTTGCTCCGGCTATTATAGGAGTCATCGGTATTGTAGCAACGGTCCTCCAACTATTGGGAGTCTTTGGTGACGGTGAGCCGAGCGAGCATAGTATAAAAAGAGATCAAGAGGCTAAACTGTTCGATGTCTGTTACAGCGGTATTATTCGGAGTGCATACTTGGTTACTTTACAAAATTCAAATACCGCCAAACTACAAGAACTAGACAGAAAAGGCCTTTCGACGACAAACCCTCAGAAAATTATTGAAATTAAAAAAAGTATTACTGTATGGCACAAAGAGATTCAGTCATTAGAGGAAAAAATAAAAAAAGGGAGTGAGGTAATTATAGTAACGGGATCTGGTCGCGGCTCAACTCGCCAAGTTAAAAAGTATACACCTACAGAAATACAGCAGTTTAATGTGCGTATTGCTAAACTGAATTCAGATAGCGACGAGACCCTTCTTAAATTTATTAAAACAGAAATAACAGATACCTTTGCTAAGACACAGCAAGCCTGTCGTTCGTATTGTCCTGCACACGCCGAGCTGGTGGAATATTATGCGGCAACCGACGAAGTTAAGGCATCGAGAGAGGCACTAAAAAAGACTACTGCAGGAACGCCTCAGTACAATCAAAGGAAAGCAGAGTACGCATCAAAATCTAAAAAAGCTGTCGAGAGCTTGGTAACAAATATTTCCCGATACTACGAAAAGCATATGGCTAAGGCAATAAAATTGCGAAACTCGGCAGATGGACTTACTCGATATGTGGGAAATGTAGAAGCGGCTCGTAAAAAGGGTCTTGTAGAACAAATGGCTCGGTATGTCAGTGACTATAAAAATAATTTTGATGTTACGACGCTGACGCCAGAACATCAGTCCGAAATGAAACGAATACTGGCAAGGTACAATAATAATGAGTACAAACCTGATCCCCAGTTTTGGATGTGTGGCAGACCAGGAGTGCCGCTCAGCATACAAAATCATAAACAATCCTTCTTTAGTCGATTCGGTTCGTTCATTCAAGAAAATCTCTCAAGCGTGTTTCAGGCATTTACATTCAGTAACTAATGGCCTGTAGCACTTGTATCCTCAAAAAAATCCAGTATACTTATCCACACCTGACAGATTTGATATTCTATGTTCAAAAAAGATCACCACAACATTGATCATGATATTGAAGTGACTCCAGAACTTGCTGGAGGTGCTGATGCTATTGATATCGACGGCGAAGTAGTTGTCTCTGAGGACGAACTCACCATTGCTGACACCCTCAAAAAACTACGCGAAAAAATTAAAAAGCTCACCGCTGAAAAACAGGAGTACCTCGACGGCTGGCAGCGATCAAAAGCTGATTTTGTGAATGCTCGTAAACGCGATGAAGAGAGTCGCAAAGAATTTCTTACGTTTGCAAAGGAAGATATTGTTGCGGAGCTCATTCCGGTGCTCGAAAGTTTTGATATGGCCCGTGCCAACAAAGCGCAGTGGGAGAGTGTCGATAAAAACTGGCGTGTTGGTGTGGAGTACATTCAGGGTCAGCTCAAAAAAATTCTTGAACAAAATGGTTTAGCTGAAGTTAACCCTGTCGGCGAAGCCTTTGACCCATTTCGTGATGAAGCGCTGGCGTATGATGCGGTGTCCGACCAGTCGCAGCATCACAGGGTGCTCTCAGTGGTCCAAAAGGGCTATACCTTGGCAGGAAAGCCGCTCCGACCAGCAAAGGTTCGCGTGGGAGAATATACACCGCCTGATGCAAAATAACCTATGATTACCCGCTACACCCATCGACATGTAAAAGTTGGCGTCGTCGAACAGGCGACCTGCTTTTTGGTGTATGCGGTACTCCTCGAAACAACGGGAGCCGATACTGTCGCTCTTGCCGAACCAAAGCTCGTTAAAATTATTCCAAAACAGCAGCTAGTACTTTCTGCCGCCCGTGCGGCATCGGTTGCGCCTTCAGCTATTGTTTCTCCATTTACGGAACAGGTTGCTCCTCCAGCAACACCTTTTAATGCGTGGTATTACGCTCGACCGCCGACCGGTGTATAAACGTCCGCAACTCCTGTTACGGCATCTACAGCTCCACTTATTCTCTAACATTTAATGCTCATGTCTAAAATTATTGGTATTGACCTCGGAACAACAAACTCAGCAGTGGCAGTGATGGAAGGCGGCGAACCGCACATCATTGAAAATGCGGAAGGTGCGCGCACCACGCCCTCAATTGTGGCACAGTCAAAAACAGGTGACCGTCTGGTTGGATTGCTGGCAAAGCGACAAGCAGTCACAAACCCACGAAATACAATCTTTCAGATTAAGCGCTTCATTGGACACACGTTCGATGAACCAGCAGTACAAAAGGATCGCTCATCGGTGCCGTTCGAGATGCGCAAAGCTAGCAACGGTGGTATCGAGGTAAAGTTCGGCGACAATTGGATGCGTCCTGAAGAAATTTCAGCAATGATTCTTCAAAAAATGAAGGCCGATGCTGAAGCACGTTTAGGTGAAACAATTACCGAAGCGGTCATTACCGTGCCAGCGTACTTCAACGATGCACAGCGACAAGCAACCAAAGATGCCGGAAAAATTGCCGGCCTCGACGTAAAGCGCATCATTAACGAACCAACTGCTGCAGCGCTCGCGTATGGTTTCAACAAAAAGAAAGATGAGAAAATTGTCGTCTTCGATTTCGGCGGCGGTACGTTCGACATCTCAGTGCTCGAAGTGGGCGATGATGTGGTTGAAGTAAAATCAACTGACGGCGATGCCCACTTAGGAGGAAAGGACATCGATCAAAAAATTATTCACTGGCTCGCTGGTGAATTCAAAAAAGAATCGGGTATCGATGTACGAAGCGACGCACTCGCACTTCAGCGCCTCGATGAATCGGCTGAAAAAGCAAAAATCGAACTCTCAACAGCAGTGCAGACTGAAATTAACATTCCATTCCTTACCTCAGATGCATCAGGTCCTCGACACTTGCTCATCACTCTCACTCGCGCAAAGCTCGAAGAATTGTCGCGTGAGTTTGTTGAACGCGCCCTCAGCATCACGAAACGTGCCATGGAAGCGTCGCCGTTTAAGATTGCTGACATCAATGAAATTGTGTTGGTAGGTGGTCAAACCCGTATGCCGGCTATCCAAAAGGCGGTTAAAGACTACTTCGGCAAAGAGCTCCACATGGGTGTGAATCCTGACGAGGTGGTGGCAATTGGCGCCGCTATTCAAGGAGGTATCATCGGTGGCGATGTGAAGGATATTCTCTTGCTCGATGTTATCCCACTCTCGCTCGGCATTGAAACAATGGGCGGTGTTGGTACAAAATTGATCGATAAAAACACCACTATTCCAACCTCACGTAGTCAAACGTTCTCAACAGCTGCTGATAATCAAACGTCAGTCGAGGTGCATGTAGTACAGGGTGAACGCGCCATGGCGAGCGACAACAAATCACTCGGCCGGTTCATTCTCGATGGTATTCCACCAGCACCACGCGGTATGCCACAAGTTGAGGTAACTTTTGATGTTGATGCAAACGGTATCTTGAATGTGAAAGCAAAAGACAAGGCGAGCGGCAAAGAGCAATCAATTCGTATTGAGGCAAGCTCGGGCCTTTCGAAAGAAGATATTGAAAAAATGAAACAAGACGCTGCGGTAAATGAAAGCAAAGACAAGGAAAAGAAAGAACTTGTCGAAGCTAAAAATATTGCTGAGCAGCTCTCGTACACCGCAGAAAAAGCGCTCAAAGATGCTGGCGACAAGGTGCCTGCAGAGGTGAAGTCGACAATTGAAGCAAAAATTGGCGAACTGTGTGCAGCTAAAGATACTGCTGCGCCGTCTCTCGACGCGCTTAAGAAAGCGTCAGAAGCTCTCTCAACTGAAATGCAAAAAATTGGTCAATACTTAAACCAGCAGGCGGGAGGTAGTGCAGATGCCCCGGGCGCTGCAACCGGCGACCAAAAGAAAGATGGAGGTGATGGTCCGGTTCGTGACGCAGAGTACAAAGAAAACGGTCCGGAACAAAAGTAAGGAAAAATAAGGAGTGTCGTACGCAAAATGTGATCAAAATCTCCGCAGTGTGCTGCGGGGATTTTGCATACAAAAAACCCACCAACGTGTTGGTGGGTGCTCCTGTTCTGGTCTGTTTAGGGCATTCGGAATTGTCCATCGTTTGTACTTTCTTTGTGACGTGGAGAGTTGTATACCTTGGCCCAATCAATGGCGATCGTTAGCACGAATGCGCAGATGAGTACAAATACACAAAAAACGTTATCCAAAAATCGTGAAAAGGGGGCGGCGTCTTTCTCACACAAGTCGTAGCTGGTGTCACCGCTGTTGTCATCCATTGGAACCTCGCTTTCTATGTAAACCGTACTACCTTTTTTCTGCAACGTCAATAACATTCTCTATCAGTGAGACAACGGTGAGTGGGCCAACACCGCCCGGTACTGGTGAGAGTGCCTTCACCACTGGCGCCACCGTTGCGGCATCAACGTCGCCTACTAACTGGCCATCGACTTCGCTAATACCAACATCAACAACAACGGTGTGGGGCGATACAAACAGAGCGGTCACCGAGCGTGGTTTACCAATAGCGACAATAAGAATGTCAGCGGCGCGAGTGATGCTGGCGGGGTTTTCGGTCTGTGAATGTACGACCTGCACGGTTGCACCGGCGGCAGCGAGAGATTGAGCGGTGGGAGTGCCAACAAGTGCTGATCGACCCATCACTACCGCATTCGCACCTGCAACAGCAACATGATAGTAGGCGAGGAGTGACATAATGCCACGCGCAGTAGCCGGAACGAGTGCCGTCGTATCGCCCGTGGCTCGTTTCGTTACATTTGTTGTCGTAAGTCCGTCGACATCTTTCGACGGATCAATGGTGTCAATAATAGTGCGCACCGCATCTTTTGACAGGTGTGACGGTAACGGCAACTGCACGATAATGCCGTGTGCATTTGCGTCTGTGTTGTGCACAGCGACAGCTTCGCAGAGCGCTTCTTGAGATATCGATGCAGGAAATTGTGTGTGCGTCACTCGTACGCCAACCGTCTGTGCACACGACACCTTTTGGCGAATGTAGGCCGATGAAGCAGCCAGTGTATCGACCTGAATAATCACCAAGTGTGGGGTGATGCCGCGAGCACGGAGTGCGGTAACTCGAGCGGTAAGCGCTGTTTCTTTCTTGGCTCGCACAACCTTGCCATCGAGGGTAATTGACATATGTACCACTATACGGTGAAGTTAAAAACATGCAACCGCGGAAACACGGAAAAAACCCACACCGCCAACTGTGCAGTGTGGGTTTTAACCAAGACATCCGCCAACAAACACACCGAGGATGATGCAGAGTGGAATGATGATGCACCAGCCAGTGATGCGATGTAGGTTTCGGTCGGATACGAGATCAAACCGAGTACCATCATGGAACATAAGGGCCTCCATTGAAAACTCTATAAAATATTGTACTATACATAGCCATGGCTACTGACTACTACACAATACTCGGTGTGGATAAAAAGGCATCACCTGATGATATTAAAAAGGCCTTTCGCAAATTGGCGCACAAACATCACCCCGACAAACAGGGTGGTGATGCTGCTAAATTTAAAGAGGCAAGTGAAGCCTACGCAATTCTCTCCGATGAAAAAAAGCGTGCCGAATACGATACCTACGGCCGGGTGTTTAGTGAGGGGGGTGGTCCTGGTGGAGGTGCTGGCGGCTTTGGTGGTTTTGATTTTTCTGGTGTTGATTTTGAGGGAGCGTTTGGTGATTTAGGTGATCTCGGCAGTATGTTCAGTGATTTCTTTGGTGGCGGCGGAGGGCGTCGTGGTAACCGGGTACGTCGCGGTCGCGATATTTCACTCGATCTTGAACTTACCTTTGCCGAATCAATTTTCGGTGTTGAACGAAAGATGCTGGTGACAAAAAATACAACCTGTGCAACGTGTGCAGGAAACGGAGCAAAACCAGGGACTGAGCTCTCAACGTGCGGTACGTGTAATGGTCACGGACACCTTCGTGAAAATCGTCGTACACTGCTTGGTGTTATTAGCACCGAACGACTCTGTGAAACCTGCAAAGGAAGTGGCAAAATACCAAAAGAGAAGTGCGCTACCTGTCACGGTGAAGGAATCATCCGAGCGCAGTCTGAAGTATCGGTAAAAATTCCTCCAGGTATTAACCCGGGTGAAATGATTCGTCTCACTGGTGCTGGTGAAGCACTTGCAGGCGGCACTCCCGGAGATTTGTATATTAAAATTCACGTCCGACCCGATGGTTCATTTAGAAAAGAAGGTAACGACCTGCTCACACAACTCAAAATTAAATTGTCAGCCGCATTGTTGGGAAATGAGTACGCCATTAAAACACTCGACGGTGACTTGTCGGTAAAAATTCCTGCAGGGATTAGCCATGGCGAAGTGCTCCGTGTTCGCGGTAAGGGTGTACCAACCGGAAGTACTAAAACGAGCAAGCGTGGCGACTTGCTTATTCGCATTCATATTGAAATGCCACAGAAACTCTCAAAGAAGGCACAAAAATTAGTTGAGGATTTGAAGGGGGAGGGAATGTAGAGAAAAATATGAAAATGATGTGGATACTTATCCACATATTTGATTGCGTGAAATTTTTAAATCTATACTATTCTTATCTTACCTAGCACCTGTGCTGCCGATGGTAAGTATCGAGGTACGACCTCGAACTTTCCATGGTGTTCTCACTCGCAACCCTCACATCACGTACCCACGAACAAATTGTTTCGTGCACGCGCATTTCAAAATGGTTTGGATCACACCAGGTGATTCGTGATTTTTGTTGTGCAATTTACGCTGGTGAGCGTGTTGGGCTTGTTGGTGCCATGGGCACTGGCAAATCAACACTCATTAAAATATTAATGGGCACATTGCCATTTGATGGCGGTGTCGTCGTGAGTCCAAAAAGTCTGGTGGTAATCTCACACGAAGCTATTGCACTGTGCATTAACCAATCAGTCGCCGATTTTTGTAGTACGCACAGCATACCCATCTCGTTGGTATTGCTCGATGTGACGCGGCCAATTCACACACTAAGTGATGGCGAAAAAGCCCAGCTCTATGTGGCACAGGTGTACACATCGACGCATGAGTTGGTGGTGTTAGATGGTCCAACGCGGTATATCGACCCGATAACTCGTGCAGCACTCATTGCCCACGTTACTCGTTCTGCTCAAACATTTCTGATGGTCTCGCACGATCAGGAATTTTTGCGCATAACGACAACGCGGAGTATCGAAATGACAAAACCCGCACCGTGTGGTGCTCGTTTGACAGGAGAGGTTTCTTTTACTAATTTACAGGATAACAATTACATATGAATTATACGCTTATTTCTCTGCTGGTTACTTCTTTTTTGGTAAGTCCTCTCCAACCAGTATTCGCCCGTGAAGCGGCTGTGGGTACCCAGAAGTTAGAGTCGTTAGTTACAATTGTTGCCCCGGAGGTTACGCCAAAACAAGAAACTAAGCCAGAGGTGATTGATCCCCAGGTAATACCAGTAACAGAAGTATTGCCAGAACAGGAGATTGAGAAACCTGAGGAGCCGGTTATCGAAAGTTCACCTGGTGGCCTAGATCCCGATGGGGACTTATCAAAAAATCCAAATGTGTACTCTGCTGCAACAGTAGAGCCCTTTAGTGGAGGGTTATCGTACTCGCTCGAAATGAAAATTCCACCAGGTCGAAATGGAATGCAACCGCAGGTCGCTCTTACCTACTCAAGTCAATCGAAACAAGTAGATAGTATTGTTGGATATGGGTGGTCACTCTCTATTCCGTACATTGAACGAATAAACAAAACAGGTATCAACGACATGTACAGCAGTTTCTTTTTACGTCTTCGTTGGACGGAGAACTTTCCTCAACCACTAATACCAGCACGTATATTGCAAAAGTTGACCAAGGAAATTTTAGAGCATACGCGTTGAGTAATAATTCGTGGACCGTTACTGATAAGGAGGGGGTCACCTACGTATTCGGAGCTACGGCAGCAGCACGACAAGATAGTGCCACAACAACGGATCGAGTGTTTCGATGGATGATTGAAGAAATTCGAGACCGTAATGGAAACTTTGTATCATATGAGTATGACAAAGAAGATGGACAAATATATCCTTCAAGAATTACCTATGCTGGACACAATCAAACAGAGGGCCCTTTTGAGATGTTGTTTGCTCGTGAGACTCGCACCGATCCGATTCATACAGAAAGTACCGGTTTCAGTGTGTATACGTATGACAGAATTAACCAAATTCTTATTAAAATAGATGGGAGTTGGGTTCGAAAATACGATTTAACATACAGTGCTGGCGACAACGGTGTCCGATCAATACTCACTGCTATTATTGAAACTGGTAAAAATGAGCAGGCAACAGAGGTGTCACTGCAACCTCTTTCACTTGAGTATCAACGTGCAAGTAAAACATGGTCTACCTATTCACCCCTTGAACCAGGGTTTCTGTATGAAGAAGCAATGCGGTATGGGGACGTAAATGGTGATGGTCTCGTTGATATTCTTTACAGTGCCACAGGGAATAATGCCACTCGGATTATGTACATTAACCGGAATGACCATTGGGACAATGCGTCACCAACATTCCCGAATGTACCCTTCTATTTTAGAAGCAATAGCAGTAACGATCCCCATGAGCAGAAATATACCTACCTCATCGATCTAAATGGTGATCTCTATGCTGATATATATAATGCAGAAACAGGTGACGCATATATAAATAATAAAGACTTAACGTGGTCGATCGACGGTCGGTGGTCTCATGACCCAACTCGCAAAGAGGGATTACGACTTGCTGATGTTGCTAGAATGACCGGAAAGACTGCAATTCAACTTACTCAAGAAGCTGGAGCGATAAGGAATAATTTCTTACAGATGGCCCAAGGCAGTAGTAAGGTAGGGGGTTTTGTAAAAAGTTTGTATCAAACAAGCGATGAAATTCCTGGTGGAACAGCCAGCGCGGTTGTATACGAAGCTTTTAGCGGAAAATTACTTAGCCCAAGTGGTCATATAATTAAAACAGGATATAAGATTCGAGAGGTAAACAATCTCCTAAAAACAAATCTAACTAATGTCCAAAGATATGGTAAGTGAGCATTCTCTTTAGGTCTCACCCAGCTCTTCTGTACAACCCTGCAACTTTTTGTCACTATACATATATATGTCTACCAAATACTATAATCCGAGCGGGTTTCCTGAAAATCTTCCGGGTGAACAAATTGTTGAAGAGAAACTCAAGGCTATCATTCGAGACACCAGCGAATCATTCGGGTACGTACCACTCGAAACTTCTGCCGTAGAGTATCTAGACACATTGTCGTCAAAAGGCGAGGTTACCAAAGAAATATATACCATCGGCCGCGCGTTGGATGAAGAAACGTCCGACGGTGACCGGGCGCTCCGATTCGATCTCACTGTGCCATCTGCTCGGTACGTCGCGCAGCACTACAACGAACTCGTCTTTCCGTTTAAGCGATACCAAATACAACGTGTCTGGCGAGGTGAACGACCACAAAAGGGTCGGTTTCGTGAATTCTACCAGGCTGACATCGATGTCATTGCGAATGAAAAACTACCGCTTGCCTGTGACGCAGAGGTCGCTACGGTGATGCTGCGTATCCTCGATCGTTTTGGCATTGGTTCATTCACCATGCATCTCAACAATCGCAAGGTGCTGCAGGGAATTCTCACTGGTTGTAACATCAGCGCAACTAATGCTGCGCTTCGCATTATCGATAAGTTCGACAAAGTCGGACGAGAAAAGACTGAAGGCTCATTGGTGAGCGAGTGCGGTATCGACGCTGCTATCGCCACACAAGTGTTTGATCTTTTGGGCGAGCCGGTAGCACTCACTGATGTGCCTGCATGGTGTGTAGCACTCCCATTCAGCAATGAAGTGCTCACTGAAGGCGTTGCCGAACTGACTGCAGTTGCAGCACTGCTCGCAGCACACGCAAACGTTGTGTTCAACCCACGCATTGCCCGTGGCCTCGACTACTACACCGGGTCAGTGTTTGAAACAACACTCGATGGATTCGAAAAATACGGCAGTATTTGCTCGGGTGGTCGCTATGCAAACCTCACCGAAAAGTTTATCAGTCGCACCTTGCCCGGTGTCGGACTCTCAATTGGCCTCACCCGTCTCCTCGATATTATCAAGATTGAACAACTGTTACCGACAAACCGAGCAGGTGTAACCGATGTTGTCGTTGGACTTGCGAATGAAGACGTTCGTGCCGAAGCACATGCCCTCGGTGAAGAACTACGTCAGGCGGGCCTCAATGTGGAAGTGTTTTATAGTGGCGATGTTACGCTCGGAAAACAAGCAGCATTTGCCGAAAAGCGAGGAGCGAAAGGGTTGGTGTTCCGCCAAACTGATGGATCATTACTGATTAAAACCAGTGGAGGGCAAGAGAAGTCGGTATCTGTAGCTCAGATACTAGAGTTGTGCAATAAAAAATAGTTTGCTACAGTATATTTCTATGCAACCATATCCGCTTTCGCGGCTGTATCAGTTGGGAAGTCGACAGACCATCCCGAGTGACTTACGTGTTGGTTCACAATTCATGCGATAGACAAACGACGCCATTCTCGGCGTCGTTTTTATTATCTGGTGAATGCATAGGGGTGGCAGTGGGCAGACTATTGACAAAATCAATAAAAAGTGTATTATAATTTGTACTGAATGTACCGCCGTTCTCATCGAATGTGCCGTTCACTCCAGACATCCTATGAAAATTCTCTTTGTATCAAAAGATTTAATTGCTGGAAACCTGGCTCACCTCCTTAAAAAAGAAGGTCACCAGGTGAAACTTTATATTGAAGAAAAAGATGCTCGCAAGAGTTTTGATAATCTCGTTCCAAAAACCAACGATTGGCGTAAAGAGCTTAAGTGGGTCGGTACTGATGGCTTAATCATCTTTGATGATTGTGGCTATGGTCGCATCCAAGATCGACTCCGTGAAGAGGGATACACGGTATTCGGGGGTTCTGAATTTGGAGATATGCTGGAAACTGATCGTGAATTTGGCCACAAAGCTTTTACCGAAGCGGGACTCAAAACCGTTGAACTTAAAAACTTTTTTGATATCCGCAGCGCTATTAATTATGTTAAGGCGAATCCAAAACGATGGGTTGTTAAATTCAACAACCACAGCGTAAAGAGTCTTACGTACACGGGCAACTTCAAGGACAGTCGTGATGTAGTGAATATTCTTGAAACATACGATCGAAACCAACTCCTATCTGATAGCGAAATTACGCTGCAAGAATATATTGACGGTATCGAAATGGGCGTTGGACGCTTCTTTAATGGTACCGACTGGGTTGGTCCGATCGAAATTAACTTCGAGCACACCCGTTTTTTCCCTGGTGACATCGGTCCAGTCACTACTGAAATGGGCACCCTTGCGTGGTATGAAAGTAATGAAAAAAACAAACTCTTTCAAGATACTCTTCAAAAAATGAAGCCCTTCCTACAGAAGTGTAACTTCCGTGGAGATTTTTCAATCAACTGTATTGTGAACAAAGATGGAGCGCTGCCACTTGAGGCAACCGCACGCTTCGGTACGCCGATTGTGCACCTGCAAACCGAACTGCACGAATCACCGTGGGGAGAATTTCTCTACGCAGTTGCCAAAGGTGAACAGTACGATCTCAAATGGAAAAAAGGATACGGTGTTGTGGTAATGCTTGCCGCACCGCCGTTTCCGTACACATACAAACTTGAGAAACATTCTCTTAATAACATCGATATCTACTTTGACGAACGAATGAAAAAGGATGACATGGAGCATGTCCATTTTGAAGAGGTCGCGCTGAGAGAGGAAACCGACGATCAGTATTTCATTTCAGATAGTCGTGGCTACATCATGTATGTCACTGGCGTTGCTGATACTGTTGAACAAGCTCGCAACAAGGTATATCGCATTGTCCGCAATATTCATATCCCCAAGGTGTTCTACCGCCACGACATTGGTGCAAAGTTCGTCCGCCAAGACTATGAAAAATTGGTGAAGTGGGGATACCTCAACAAAAAAATCTCAGCGTTTATCTTTAGTGATGAAGGAGTTGCGTTGATGGTTGGTCGACGTTAACCCCATGCACTGGTTTCTTATCGCCCTCGTTGGCCCTATTCTGTGGAGCGTTGTGAACCACATCGACAAGTACTTACTGTCGAAATACTTTCGCTCTGGTGGTATTGGCGGCTTGCTTATATTCTCATCTATTTTCGGCTTACTGGTGTTACCGGTAGCCGCTTTTTTTGATCCAGCAATATTCTCGGTATCACTACAAACAATAGCGGTGCTCATGTTCATGGGAGCTGTCACTGCGTTCACGCTACTGCTGTACCTCTATGCACTCGATAGCGATGAGACGTCAATTGTTGCACCGTTCTACCAAATTATTCCTGTCTTTGGATTTATACTCGGCTATGTTGTGCTTGGCGAAACGATCACTCCGCAACAAACGTTTGCGTGTCTCATATTGCTCGGTGGAGCGCTCCTCTTGAGTATCGAACTGAACCGGAGCAAGGGCGGTTGGTTTAAGGGTCGCTTGGTGAGTATTGTGCTCCTTGCAACATTTCTGATTGCCGCACTTGAAGTTGCGTTTAAGTTTATCGCCATTGCCGATGCTTCATTTTGGATACCAACATTTTGGATGCACGTTGGGCTAGTACTCTTCGGCGTTGGACTGTTTGCTATTCGTTCATATCGAACGCAATTTTTGCGTGCAGTGCAGGATAACCGCCGATGGGTGTTTGGTCTCAATGCTGGAAGTGAACTACTGACATTAGTAGGGAACATTGCTTTTAGCTATGCAACTCTCCTTGCGCCGTTGGCACTTGTTCTCGTTGTTGATTCGTATCGACCACTGTTTGTATTTGCCATTGGTGTGGTGCTTACGGTATTCCTGCCGCACGTTGCCAAAGAGGATCTTTCAAAAAAAATGCTCGCGCAAAAAATTGTGGCGATTGCGGTAATGATTATTGGTACGTATTTGTTATACACATAGTACGCATCTCTGAGATATACTGTAAGCATGGATCATAGGTCTAAAGACTTGCTTTGGTTTATAGCGATTATCCTTGTTCTGGTTATTATTGCCACTGCCCACCGGACATTTGTTCGCAAAGATTACTTTGTAACAACAGAAATTCCGTGCGAGGCAGAAACGGAGCGTTGTTTCCAATTTACTTCAGTCTGCGAAGAAGGCACTAATGATTGTGTACCTGAAGCGAGTACGTATAAGGTAATTCGAATGAAAGCCTACACGTTGTACGGTATGTGTGGAAGTATTGTTGCTGAATGCGCACTCACCGGCTGTGCGGAAGGGGACAGTGATTGTTCCCTTATGTACTGTGATGATGAAAGAGCGGCATTGTTTGGGGAGTGTGTAAAATAGAAATCTAACATGTAGCGTTCTCGCAGTCCTTATTTATGAATTTTTTAACTTATACAACTTCATCTTTTAATGACAAATATTTAGAGGAGATACTTCGTCTCGAAAAACTGTGTTTTCCTGTAGATTGGCAATACCCAGATGCTAAAAAGCACTATACAGAAATGTTAAATAATAACCAAAATCTTAATATTTTTCTCTTAGAAAAGGAGAGAGTAGTGGGCTATTTAATAGCAAGACCGTATAAGGATGTTATTGAAGAATTAAAAAAATACGACCCTGAAATGAAGATCGAGCAACATTCTTTCTATTACGTTGAATCAATTCAAATTGATCCAAATTACCAAGGTAAGGGCGGCTCAAAAATAATCTTAGCTGCAATGAATAGCGAGTTAGTAAGAAAGAATATCGATTACTTTGCTCTACATGCTCGAATTGTGAATCACTTTAATGAAGGGGTTAAAAAAATATTCCAAAATCTTCTGGTCTCCGTTAGAAGTATTGAGCATTGGTATTTTGGGGGAGATGAACCTTACGAATATATTGAATGTAAGGTAAAATAATAGCATGTTCTGTCCAACGATTCTAGAACCAATGTTTCTATTTTTTTCGACAGATGTTCCGCCGCTTTTATATTACTCTCACCTACCTGCGCTAATCGTATCGTTATTGATCGGTATTTTCGTTTTTATTAAAAGTAGGAATTCTTTGGAGGGAAAGCTTCTTTTGGCAATGAGTTTGGTTTTTTCTGTTTGGACACTAGTGAATCTAATTACATGGACAAATAATAATAGCGATATAATATTTTTCGCATGGTCTTTTTTTGGTATATTATTTACATTACTTTCTATATTTTGTTTTTATCTGTTTGTAGTTTACATATCAAAAAAAGACCTTACGTTCCAGCAAAAAGTAGTTATCTGTTTGACATTACTTCCCATAGTTATCTTTACTCCTACTAATTTTAATTTATTTGAATTTAATCTATCTGTTTGTGGTATTTGGGAGGGTGGTCCATTCTTTAATTTCTACTATTACACTACCGGGTTAGTTGCATTACTGGGTATTGTTGTATTTGGTGCAAAAATATATAAAAAATCGGAGCCACAAATCAGAAAACAAATCTTGTTGTTAGGCTCTGGAATCAGCTTGTTTCTTTTTTCACTGTTCAATGCGAGTTTTATAGCAGACTGGTTGGTAACTAAGGGAATCGTAAGTGACTTCGGCCTCGAACAATACGGCCTCTTCGGCATGTTGATCTTTATGGCGTTCCTCACCTACATGATAGTTACATTTAAAGCTTTTGATATTAAGCTCGTTGGTGCACAAGCGCTGGTTACTGCGCTCGTTATTGTTGTGGGATCTCAGTTCTTCTTCCTACTCAAGGGTAGTCTCACCATGACCTTAGCACTTGTCGCGTTTACCCTTGTTCTTGTTGCACTCATCGGCCTCATCCTCGTTCGCAGCGTTAAAAAAGAAGTTTCTTTCCGCGAACAGCTCGAGGTGGCTAACGAAGGCCAATCAAACCTCGTTCACTTCATTACTCACCAAGTGAAGGGGTACTTCACCAAGAGCCGTAACGTCTTCAATGAACTGCTTACCGAGCCTGATTATGGCCCCATCTCTGAATCGGCTAAGCATATGGCCGAGGAAGGCTTTAAATCACTCACAGAAGGGGTTGAAATGGTGCAGCAGGTATTGCGTGCCTCAAGTATTGAAAAGGGGACAATGCAGTACGCGCTCGTGCCGCTCGATTTTAGCGCATTGGTGCGAGAAAATGTTGATGCTCTTCGTCCAGCTGCAGACGCAAAAGGCGTTACACTCACCGTCGAAGTTGCAGCTGCAGACGCAAAGATAGTTGGTGACGCACCGCAGCTTAAGGAAGTTGTCCGTAATCTGGTCGACAACGCTATTCGCTACACACCACAGGGAACAGTAACGGTATCACTCACTAGCACGGCAACAACGCTAGGCTTGGCAGTAACCGACAGCGGCATTGGTATTAGTCCAGAAGATAAGGCGCGTCTCTTCACCAAAGGTGGTCGCGGTAAGGAATCACTTAAGGTAAACGTAAACAGTACGGGGTACGGCTTGTTCATTGTGAAGCAAATTGTTGAGCAGGGTCACCACGGAAAAGTATGGGCAGAATCGGCAGGGGCAGGCACCGGATCAACATTCATTGTCGAACTACCGCTCGCACATTCATAACTGCATACTATGGATCCTCTCACAAAAAAACTAGCAAAAGACTTAGAGCGTGCTCATGAGCACTTGCAGCAGATTGATGAAATGCAAAATGATTTTGTCTCACTCACGACACACCAAATTCGTGCGCCGCTGACTGCAATCAAAGGCTACATCTCACTCATTCAAGATGGCGATTATGGCCCGGTAAGTGACCAGATGCGCACCGCTATCGATGTGGTGGCACGATCAACACAAAATCTGGTTCAAATTATCGATGATTTTTTAAATATTTCACGGATCGAGCAAAACCGCATGAAGTACGAGTTTGCACCGGTCGATGTCACCCATGTTGTCCGTATCGCCATTACTAAAATGATACCCGCCATTGAAAAAGCGGGCATCAACCTAACGACCTACGTGCAACCACACATTGCAACAATGGTCAACGCTGATCACGATCGTCTGGTGAACGTTGTCGAAAATGTCATTGAAAATTCGCTCAAATTTACACCCAAAGGCTCAATTGCTATTTCGATTGAGCGTGGCATGCACAAACCGCACTCGGGTGACAGCGCAGAACATACCGACGCAGGAAAAGAGGTTATTTGGATTGCTATTAAAGACACCGGTATCGGCATGCAGCAGGAAACAATTCCAAAATTATTTTCAAAATTTACTCGTCTCAAAGATGCGAACAAGGTAAACATTCTCGGCATCGGTGTCAGTCTGTACATTGCAAAAAAAATGATCGAAGCCCACCACGGCCACATTTGGGCTGAGTCTGATGGGTCAGGGAAGGGCTCCCAGTTTTATATTGAATTGCAGGCGATCTGATAGGTTGTTGCTATACCTTGCATGTTTTTTGGAGCAGGAATATACTACTATCCAGTGACTAAAATGTTCTTTTTGACAGAAGGAGGATTACGCAATGTCTGAATTGCGGCATAGATCAATCTGTCCTCTGTATGGAGGTATTTTTCCCCTATGATTCCATTTTTTCCCGTTCAGCAAGCCGTGCAATGAGGCTTTGTTTCATTGCTGTCGGCGGGCAGCACAGCCTCCCTCCAACGTGCCCCGTTCCCACATGGCGAATCACCGCCACCGTCGGCACCACACCCCCGAGCAAAACGCCAACTCGGGGGTGTTTTTTTATATGCCAGTATATGCACGTGTTCATATAACTGTTTCCCCGTGCTATTCTTTTTATATGAAAACGACAATTCTGACTGGCGATCGCCCAACGGGCAAACTGCACCTCGGCCACCTCATTGGTTCAATTGAAAAACGTCTCGAATTGCAACAGACCGCTGATGAAAATTTCTACCTGATTGCCGACATGCAGGCGCTCACTGATAACGCTGATAATCCGGACAAAGTGCGTTCGAGTGTGCTCGAAGTAGCGCTCGACAACTTGGCGTGCGGACTTGACCCGTCAAAAGTTACCATGTTTGTACAATCACAGGTGCCCGAGCGCTCGCAACTCACCATGCTCTTTCTCAATTTGGTAACGCTCGCACGTCTGAAGCGAAATCCAACGGTGAAAGCAGAAATGCAGCAAAAGGGCTTTGGTGAAGATGTTCCCGCCGGTTTTCTGATGTATCCGGTTGACCAAGCAGCTGATATTTTGTGCGTTCGGGGCAACACGGTGCCAGTGGGAAATGACCAGCTGCCAATGATCGAACAGGCAAACGAGATTGTTCTTGCATTTAATCGCCTCTATCCAACCGACACACCAGTGTTTAACAAAGTCATTGCGGTGGTGTCATCAGACGAAACAAAAAGCCGACTCATTGGCCTCGATGGTCAGGCAAAAATGTCCAAGTCACTCAGCAATGCTATTTATCTTGCCGACGACGACGCAACAATCGAACAAAAGGTACTCAGTATGTACACCGATCCGGGACACATCCACCTCAATGATCCTGGCAAGGTAGAAGGCAATGTAGTGTTTACCTACCTCGATATTTTTGATCCTGAAACAGAGGCAGTTGCTGACCTTAAGGCTCATTACCAAAAAGGCGGATTAGGAGATGTAACCCTTAAGCGTCGACTCATAAAGTTACTGCAAGAGCGTATTGCGCCGATTCGCGAGCGTCGTGAACACTTGGCAAAAAATCCTGAACAGGTGCTCGATATTCTGCGCGAGGGTACTGCAAAGGCTCGTGAGATTGTGAAGCAAACAGTGCACGATGTACACGCTGCCCTTCGTATTAATTATTTCGATTAGACTAAGTGAAACACACTAAGCAGCATGTATACATTGTTGCGTGTGCCGATGGCACGCTGTATTGCGGTAGCACAAATAACATCAGTCGACGGCTGTGGCAGCACAACAATTCAAAACAAGGAGCACGGTACACTGCCGCACGCCGGCCAGTAGTACTTAGGTACACTGAAACGTTCCCAACTCTCAGTGCGGCGCGAAAGCGTGAGCACGCCATAAAGCAACTGTCGCGAGCTGACAAAATGAAGTTGTTTAGCTAGTTGGTGTGGCAGCGTAGGCCGCTGCATGTGTTCCGGCTACAAATCCTGTTGTCCAGCAGAGTTGCAAACTGTAGCCGCCTGATGGGCGATCGATATCGAGAAGGTCGCCAACGACGTAGAGGTTGTCGATTTTGCGTGACCGCATCGTTTTAAAATCAATTTCTGAGAGCGAGACGCCGCCCGAGGTCACCACCGCTTTGTTAGTGCCGAGTAATCCCTTCACCTGCATGCGCAGGTGCTTGAGCGCTTTGCCGAGCGCGATACGCGCCTCGCGAGTGACACTATTGCAGGCGGTATCAGGATCGAGACCAGCGTTTTCAAGGATGCGACCAACGAGCGTGGTTGGTATGAGGTCAGGCAGTGCATTTTTAATTTTCTTTGTGTGGTGGGTGACAAAGAGTTCTTGCAAGCGAGTGTTGAGTTGGCTGTAATCGAGAGTGGGAACAAGGTCGACTTCAAGCAGTACATCGCCGTATGAGAGCAGGTCACCAATGTCGCGACTCATATTGAGCACTGTTGGTCCGGTAACACCAACGTGGGTGAAGAGTAGTTTTCCCACGCGAGCATCTTGCAATACATTGTTTTGATACACCCGCAATTTAACCGACGGAAGGGTGACACCCGCGAGTGTCGAAATCCACGGTTCGCGAATAGTAATTGGCACGAGTGCAGCGGTAGTATCGTTCACGGTATGTCCGAGTTTTTTGAGCCACCCAAAACCGTCGCCCGTTGAGCCGGTTTCTGGTCGAGACATGCCGCCGGTAGCGAAAATATATGCACGGGCAGTAACGGTGCGGCCGTTAGCCAAGGTTACCGATTGCAGGAGATCTCCCAGAGTAGTACATGCAGTTACTGCAGCGTTCGACACAACGGTTACGCCAGTTCTTTTGAGCTCTGACACGAGCGCATCCCAAATCGACTGTGCGCTGTTACTTGCCGGAAACACGCGTTTCTCGGCTTCAACTTTAGTTGGTACGTTTCGTGTATGAAAAAAGTCGAGAGTTTCTTGCACGCTCCACTGTGCAAACGCTGAGAATAAAAACTTATCGCTATCACTGAACTGTGCAAGTAGTGCACGTGTGTTGGTTTCGGCATTCGTTACATTGCAGCGGCCACCGCCGGTGATGAGCAATTTTTTGCCGAGGGAGTCATTTTTTTCTATGAGAATAACCGATGCACCACCAGCTGCTGCGATACATGCGGCCATCATTCCGGCAGGGCCACCGCCAATAACGGCAACGTCCCAATGGTGGGCGAGTGAGTGCTTCATTGCGGTACTCTAGCATGAAGTGCTAGTATCCTCGAGAGAAATGGAGGATTGCATGATCTACCGAACGCCACCTACGGACTTCAACTTGAAGTTCGTGGTGTCGAAGTGTTTTGTGTGGAGGGGTGATCACTTTTTGATCTTGCTGAGGAATCCACAAAAGGAGTACCCGGCCTGCTGGGAATTGCCTGGTGGTAAACTTAACTCGGGCGAGAGGCCGATCGCGGCTGCGGTTCGTGAAGTGCACGAAGAAACAGGAATGCTCTTTCGGGAAGACAATCTGTGTTACCTCGATACGTTCTACATGCGGCTGGATCTGTTCGATTTCTTGCAACATTTCTACAGTCGCTTTCTGGTGATGTGTCCGAAGGTGGTGATGAATTCAGACGAACATTCAGCATACCGATGGGTAACAATTAGTGAGGCGTTGCAGATGCCGCTTATTACTCATCTTGATACGTGCATTCACCAGTGCTGCTCGAATCAGATACCTCAATTGTAGTCAGTTGGTACCATAACGCCCCGCGCATGCGCGGGGCTTTTTTGTTGCAAAAGTAGGAGATGACCGTATACTGCTCTATGATTTATTAGTACAATAAGACGTATGCTCCGCACACACATCACAGACCTCCACGAACACATTACCAAACCAGTCACTGTCCAAGCCTGGGTCGACATTCGACGTGACCACGGCAAGCTTATCTTTCTCGATCTTCGCGACGGTTCGGGCATTATCCAGGCGGTAGTGTTGCCAAATCACGCCGACGCACTTGCGACAGCGAGCGAGCTTCGCTCTGAGTGGGTAGTCTCGGTTGAAAGCATTGTTAACAAGCGGCCGGAGCGCATGGTTAAAGCTGGCGAACCAAACGGGGACATCGAACTTGAAATTACAGCAATCACTCTTTTGAGCAAAGCTCACGAATTGCCGTTTGAAAAGGGTACCGACGTTAACCTCGACGTCTACCTCGATAACCTGCCATATACTCTTCGCAACAAAAAAACAACGGCCGTATTTAAGGTGCAAGCTGAAATTCTCAAAGCATTTCGGGCGTTTTTGTACTCTCAAAATTTTACGGAGTTTCAGGCGCCAAAATTAATTGGTGAGGATGCCGAAGGGGGAGCGAACTCATTCGACGTTGGCTACTTTGGACACACAGCACACTTGGCGCAGAGTCCGCAACTGTACAAACAAATTATGGTCGGCGTTTTTGAGCGGGTGTTTTGCACCGGCAACGTGTATCGCGCCGAAAAGCATAGCACCACTCGGCACATTAATGAGTACACCAGCATCGACATTGAAATGGGATTCATTACCGACCACCGCGACGTGATGGCAATGGAAACTGCACTCCTCAACTATATTATCAACCACCTAAAAACAACCTGCACTCCTGAGTTTGCACTTTTGAAAGCTGAGTTTCCAAACATTCCCGACACCATTCCATCACTCAAACTTCGCGAAGCACAAGAAATTATTAAAACCGAATTTGGCACCGATTGCAGCGGAGAGCCCGACCTCGAACCACAGCACGAGCGCTGGCTCTGTGAGTACGCACAAAAGAAATACAATTCAGATTTTATCTTTGTCACTCATTTTCCGATGACGAAACGTCCGTTTTATACACACGAAGACGAGGCTGATCCCGGCTACGCAAAAGGATTCGATCTCCTGTTCAAGGGCATTGAAATTACCACTGGTGGCCAGCGTATTCACGACTACGACATGCTCGTAGCTGGTCTTGAAAAGAAAGGGCTTACACCAGAAAAATTCTCATATTACTTACAGGCCTTCAAATCAGGTATGCCTCCTCACGGTGGCTTTGGTATGGGCCTCGAACGACTGACGGCAAAATTTTTAAACCTCGAAAACGTCAAAGAGGCAACGCTCTTTCCACGCGATATAAACCGCATCGACAATTTGTTGTCAGTGAATGAACCAAAGAACGATTCGAAATAAAAAAAACCGACACAGTGTGTCGGTAGTTTGAAGTGATCTGAACTGGTTAGTTCAGCAGAGTTGCTTGGGGAGCCTTGTTGGTGCGGGTTGGATCTACAAACAGCGGTTTCGGTTGCTGCTGAGGTTGATCCAGTTGTGCCGGCACATAGCCTTGGCCGTGATCTCTAAATGCCTGGTGCAACTGTGACAGCACCATTCCGAGTGTCTCGACGTCGTCTGCATCCAAGAATGACGATGCTTCGATCTGACGGTAGAGCTCAGTTGCTTCAACAGCGAGCAAGCGTGTTCCATCTGCCAGCGCTGCCGTAACTGCCGCCTCTGCTTCAGATTTCGAATTCAGCATCGCCGATGCTGATCCGTCGGAAAAAATAATCTTTCCGTGGAGCTTGCAGGCAGTGCACATTTCGAGACGGGCACACTGGATCACCGACTGAAATATCGATCCATTTCCTGTCATAAGCGTCCTCCTGTAGGATGTGTAGGAACGATTCGTTGCTACAATACCATAGATAAAAACTTGTGCACCCCGTGTACAGCTCGTGGTACTATTTCTGCATGGAATCAACTTTTACCGTCAAAACCCAGACCTTTGAAGGACCACTCGAGCTCCTCCTCGATCTCATCGAAAAGAGAAAAATCTTCATTAACGACATCTCACTCGCACAGGTCGCCGACGACTTCATCTCGCACATACAACAGGCTGAACAGTTTCCAATCGCTGACAGTGCACAGTTCATTCTCATCGCATCGACGTTGCTACTCATTAAATCGAAGTCATTGCTACCATCTCTCGCGCTTTCTGAAGAAGAGCAGACAAACATCATCGACCTTGAGACGCGTCTCAAACTGTACGAACGAACACGCGCATTGTCGCAACACGTTAAAAAACTGTTTGGCAGCACTATTCAGTTTGGTAGGGAATACCGATTCGATATAACCCCACAATTTATGCCCGATGAACAGATAGCACTCGATACCGTGCACGCGGCAATGCGTGCCATGCTCGATCGACTGCCAAAAAAAGAGAAGTTGCCGCAGGTAATCGTGAAGCAAGTAATTTCGCTCGAAGAAATGATTATCAATCTCACCGAACGCGTTACGCAAGGGCTTAAAATGAGCTTTAAAGATTTTTCAGCACACGGAAAAGCCGAGCGAGTGCACGTTATCGTCAGCTTTTTGGCAATGCTCGAATTGGTGAAGCAAGGTATTATATTAGTACAACAAGAAAAAGATTTCGGCGATATTCACATGGAAACCCAGCAGGTGAGTACGCCGCGGTATACGTAACGCTGGCCACCAGACACACTATGAACCTTCCCGCACAACTTGAAGCAATCCTTTTTTTCAAAGCCGAGCCAGTGACGCATGCGCGACTGGCTGAACTGACACAAATCACATCCCAACAGGTTACCGAAGCGCTTACCGTACTTGCAATCAACCTCACCGAGCGGGGAGTGCAGCTCGTACACGTCGGCGACACCGTGCAAATGGTGACCGCTCCAGCTGCTGCGGCACTCATTGAGCACATAACGAAAGAAGATCTCATCAAAGACCTCGGCAAAGCCGGATTAGAAACGCTTACTATTATTTTATACCGCGGACCGCTCGCTCGGCGTGATATCGATTACATCCGCGGGGTGAATTCAAACTTTATTTTACGCAATCTGCTTATCCGGGGACTGGTCGAACGCATTGACAATCCACAGGATCAACGCGTGAGCATGTACCGTGCTACAATAGATACACTCCGTTATCTTGGCATTTCTCGCCCAGAGGAATTACCTGAATTTTCTGATATCGCAGCGTTAATTCAACAATCACAATCACATGGAGCAGCAACACGAGAATCACCCGAGTCAGTGGCATAGAATGTTTCTTCTTTCGGCTGTGGGGGTGTCAGCTATTTGTCTGACCCTCATTTTTATGGCCGATCACGCAACACCCGCGATACCAATACCAACGGGTGGAAGTAGCGTCGATACGGTGACACAGGACTCGTCAGTTCACGACGACCGCGTGTACGATTCACTCGGTATTCAGGCACATGCGGTGCACATTTTAGATGTTAATACGGGCGAAACACTCTACGCAAAAAATGCTGACACAGCGCTGCCACTCGCATCTATTACAAAAATAATGACCGCACTCGCTGCGTCAGAAATTCTTCCCGAAAATAGCACCGTGGCTATTTCTGCTGAAGCAGTGAGCGAAGAAGGCGACAGCGGCTTTACCAACGGCGAGATTTGGCAGGCTCGAACCCTTCGTGATCTCACTTTGGTGATGTCTTCAAACGATGGCGCACACGCACTCGCCGGAGCCGCAGCAGCATTTCTCACTGGCCAACCAGGCGCGTCGTCGCATGACATTGTCTCAAAGATGAATGCAAAAGCAGATGAGCTCGAGCTCACGAGCATGCAATTTACTAACGAAACAGGTCTTGATACTGACGAGCAGGAGGCAGGAGCATACGGTTCGGCACACGACGTGAGTCAGCTCATGGCGTACATACTGAAAAACCGCCTTGATGTGCTTGAAGTTACCGCACAACCAACATTCACTACCACTAATGAAGAGGGCCAGCAACGCATCGTGGTAAATACCAATCCAATTGTCGGTCAAATCCCAGGCATTCTTGCATCAAAAACGGGATACAGTGCCCTCGCTGGAGGAAATCTAGTTGTTGCCTATGATGCGGGTCTACAGCATCCTATTATCATCACCGTCCTCGGCTCAACATATGACGACCGATTCATTGACGTTAAAAAATTAGTTACTGCTACCGACGAACTCTTGAAAAATACCAAATAACTATGACCGGCGATGCTATAAAAATTTTTCTTCCCATGGCACTGGCGTTCATTATTGGTATTACCTATACGCCAATTCTGACTGACTTTTTATACAAGCATAAACTCTGGAAGCAAAAGGCAGGAAAGAAAGCGTCTGACGGTTCTGACGCTGTGGTATTTAACGCGCTGCATAAAGATAAAGAAGTTGGCACGCCGCGCATGGGAGGCATTGTTATTTGGGCGAGCGCTACGGTGGTTATGCTCGGCATGTGGCTGCTCTCAAAATTCTTTCCAAATCCACTGACGCACAAACTCGATTTCCTGAGCCGCAGTCAAACCTGGATTCCTTTTGCAACGCTCCTCCTCGGTGCACTCATTGGTCTTGTTGACGACTACCTCGAAGTACGCGGTTCAGGTGGCCACCATTCTGGTGGACTGTCACTCAAAAAACGTCTCGCTATTGTTGGCACCATCGGACTTGCTGTTGGGTGGTGGTTTTATGTAAAACTTGGTGTCATGATGATTGGGTTACCGTTTGGCTATATCCTCACTCTTGGTTGGGTTATTGTGCCTTTGTGTGCTCTCATCATGCTTGCAGTGTACGCAAGCGGCGTCATTGATGGCATCGATGGCTTGGCAGGCGGCATCTTCGCTTCAATATTTGCAGCCTACGCAGGTATTGCATTTATGCAGCACCAAATTGACCTCGCTGCATTTTGCGCAGTACTCGTTGGTTCGATACTGGCATTTCTCTGGTACAACATTCCACCAGCGCGATTCTACATGTCTGAAACCGGCAGTATGGCACTCACCTTAACGCTCGCTGTTGTTGCGGTGATGACTGATTACAAATTGGGTGGGGGATACGGGGTTATCGTGCTTCCGATTGTCGCGCTACCACTGGTACTTACTGTTGGATCAAACATTTTACAGCTCCTCTCAAAAAAATTTCTTGGTAAAAAACTCTTTCACGTTGCTCCGTTGCACCACCACTTTGAAGCCTTAGGTTGGCCGCAGTACAAAGTGACTATGCGCTATTGGGTACTCGGTGTTGTGATGGCTATTATTGGCATGATTGTCGCCGTTGGGCTTTAATAGACACATGCAACCTGTTGATCGACCGCTACTCATATCGGTACTCTTATTGCTCTTTGCCGGTTTGTTTATCTTTTCATCAGCAGCGCTTGGTATTTTTGCACGAAACGAAGTTAACTTTTCAGTTGTTGTTGGTAAGCAGCTCGTCATTGCAGTGGTTGGCATTGGTGTTCTCATCGGTGTTAGTCGTATTCCGTATAAATTTTGGAAAAAGTACGCCTTGGTTTTTTTTGCCGGATCGCTCGTTGCAACAGCTGCGGTGTTCATTCCGGGAATTGGATTTAGCCATGGAGGTGCAACACGGTGGATCAACCTCGGATTCACCACCATTCAGCCGTCCGAATTTTTAAAAATAGTAACGGTGCTCTATTTTGCTGGTTGGGTAACGGTCGTCAAAGATAAAATAAAAACGTGGAAGTACGGCTTACTGCCGCTTGGCATTATTCTCGGTCTTGCCGGTATCGTGCTGTTGCTGCAGCCTGATACTGACACCTTTCTGGTACTTGCGTGCGGCCTCATTGCGATCTTTTTGATTGGCGGCGGCCGCTGGACCCATTTGTTTCTCATTTTTCTCGTCGGATTAGTTGCTGCTGCTGGGCTCGTTGCCACTCGACCGTACTTGCTGTCACGCTTGACTGTATTCATTGATCCAAGCGCCGACTCTCAGGGTGCAGGATATCAAATTCAACAGTCACTGATTGCGGTGGGGAACGGCGGCATCACCGGACGAGGTTTTGGACAGAGTATTCAAAAATTTAATTTTCTACCCGAGCCAATCGGCGACTCAATTTTTGCGGTGTTCGCTGAGGAATTCGGCATGATTGGCTCAATACTGCTCATTGTACTGTTCATCGTATTTACCTGTCGGGCACTGGTTGTTGCCGGAAGGGCTCCGGATACGTTCAGTAGACTCACTGTTGTTGGCCTTGCTATACTCATTGTGTCGCAGGCATTTGTAAACATTGGTGCTATGTTGGGCGTGCTCCCACTGACGGGCATCACATTACCTTTTGTGAGCCACGGTGGAACAGCGCTCTTAAGCACACTCGCAGCGGCTGGTATTATGCTTAACGTATCTCGACACACATGAAAATTGGATTAACCGGTGGCGGCACAGGTGGACATTTCTACCCAATTATTGCGGTAGCTGAAGCGCTGCGAAAACAAGCAAATGATCGAAAACTCGTCGATCTTGAACTCTACTATTTTGCGCCCCAGCCGTACGACGAAAGTGCGCTGTTTGAAAATAAAATTACGTATGTTCGCGTTGGAGCGGGCAAGCTGCGACCGTACCTGTCGTTAGAAAATATTACCGACGCATTTAAAACAGTGGCCGGCGTTGTTACTGCACTTCGCGAGCTCTATCACATATATCCCGACGTCATCTTTTCAAAGGGGGGCTACGTTGCGTTTCCTGTTATGTTGGCAGCTCGACTGCTACGTATCCCAGTTATCATGCACGAGTCCGACTCTGTACCAGGAAAGACGAACGCCTGGACAGCATCATTTGCACGCCGAATTGCTGTTTCATTTCCCGATGCAGCACACTTTTTTGACGCGCAGAAAGTAGCAATCACGGGTAATCCTATTCGGGCTGCTGTGGCAGTCGCAGCAACAAAAGATGCCGGAACGCAACTCTTTAATCTTGAGCCGGGGTTGCCAGTGGTGCTGGTACTCGGCGGATCGCAAGGTGCGCAAATAATTAACGAGACTATACTCGATGCGCTACCAGAGTTGGTCAAAAAATATCACATCATCCACCAAGTTGGAAAAGCTCACCTTGTAGTGACTCAAAAAACAATCGACGTTATTTTAGCGAACAATCCCAATCGAGCTCGCTACATATTTGTTGACAACTTTACCGTACTCAAACTCCGCGCGGCAGCTGGTGCCGCTGATATTGTTGTTACCCGCGCAGGATCAACTCTGTTTGAAATTGCAACATGGGGCGTACCGTCGCTTGTTGTTCCCATCACTAAATCAAATGGAGATCATCAGCGAAAAAATGCCTACGGCTACGCCCGTACTGGGGCGGCTGTTGTTATCGAAGAGAATAATCTCACTGCACACATCCTGTTATCTGAAATTAACCGCCTTACAGCCGCTCCAGACACACGTGCTTCAATGAGCGCCGCAGCTCGTGCGTTTAGCCACACTAATGCAGCAGACCTTATCGCAACCGAGCTCATCACTGTCGGCTTAGAACATGAACAATAGTCATTCACAACCAGTTGTTGTCCGCTTTCCACCGAGTCCAACCGGCCTCATGCATGTTGGTACTGCACGCACAATGCTCTTCAACTATTTGTTTGCAAAACAGCACAATGGCAAAATTGTGATGCGTATTGAAGACACTGACACGGTGCGCAGCAAAAAAGAGTACGAAGACGACATCGTCAGCGGCCTTACCTGGCTTGGTTTTTCATACGACGAATTCTATCGTCAATCCGAGCGCGCTCCGATATACCGAACACATCTTGAGGCACTCATTGCCTCAGGCGCGGCTTACATTTCAAAAGAAATACCGAAAGAGCCCACCGATCACGATTCAGTCATTCGTCTCAAAAATCAAAATAAGGTTGTCACCTTCAACGACAAGGTTCGGGGCGATATCAGCGTCGACACCACCGATCTCGGCGACTTTATTATTGCAAAGAGTCTGGATGAGGCCCTCTATCATTTTGCAGTAGTGGTAGATGATTTCACTATGGGTATTACCCACGTCATTCGCGGTGAGGACCACATTTCAAACACACCGAGACAAATCCTCATTCAAGAGGCGCTCGGTGCACCACGGCCAATATATGCCCATGTGCCGCTCATGCTAGGGGCTGATCGATCAAAGCTTTCAAAGCGAAAACACCCAGAGCTCGTATCAATCACTGGGTACCGCACAAAAGGCTACATGCAAACCGCATTTGTAAACTTCCTGGCACTGGTGGGATGGAATCCCGGCACTCCGCAAGAAATCTTTTCAATGGACGAGCTCATCACTGCGTTTAACCTCGAACAGATTCAAAAAGGTGGTGCAATTTTTAACATTGAAAAACTCCAGTGGCTCAATCGCGAGTATCTTAAAAAAGAATCTGATGCCTACTTTGTTCAAGCGCTGATAACACACCTTCCGCAGCTTTCAGTTGATATGCAGCACAAGCTTGTACCAACCATTCGCGAACGCATCATGGTACTTGCTGATATCAAGGACATGGCAACAAACGGCGAATTCAGTTATCTCATCGATGAACCGACAATCACAAAAGAAAAACTCCTTTGGAAAGACACGCCCGCAGAAACAATTGCAGCTCACCTCACCACTAGCCAGCAACTTCTTACTGCCGTACCCGAAAACACCTGGACAACCGACGTCATTAAAGCCACACTCTGGCCACACGCAGAAAAAGAAGGGAAGGGTCTTGTGCTCTGGCCAATCCGCTACGCCCTCACCGGAAAAGACCAATCTCCCGACCCATTTACCGTTGCAGCACTGCTTGGAAAGACGGCGACACTCCAGCGTATTTCTACAGCGCTCGGTTTTTTGTCATAACTTTGGCATAATAGGGAAGTGAATCTTCGAATGGTAGCCAGTTCTCTCTTTTGTCTTGCCATTTTTGTTATTGGCAGCGTGCTCTTTAACACTGCGCCAGAGGTTTTTGCAGAAGACGCAACCGTTGATGCCCTCCGCCAAAAAATTGAAGAAAAGAATGTCGCCCTTAAAAAAATCGAGCAAGAAATTCAACAGTACCGCCAGCAGGTGACCACAACGGGTCAGCAAGCAACAACACTCAAATCTGAAGTCAACAAACTGGCTACCACCGAACAAAAACTACGCAAAGATATTTCGGCAACAGAAAGTAAAATTGACATTGCTGCGCTCACCATTCAAAAAATCACTAAGGAAATCGAGCTGACCGGCAAAAAAATCGACACGGCAAAAGACGCTGTCGCGAGTTCACTCCGTACTATTGCGCACATTTCAAATACCACCGTTACCGAATTTATGCTCGGCAACCGCACCTTTGCTGATGCCTGGGTTGAGGTCGAAAATCAGCGCACCTTTCAAAAAGAAGTTCGTGAAAAAACAACTGAACTGAGCACCTACAAAGATGAATTGCTCGTTTCAAAATCTGAGCGTTTAGGCCAACAAAAAACACTCCAAGAACTGCGCGGTGAACTCTCGGACCGCACCCAACTGGTGGTTCAAAACAAACAGCAGCAGAGTACGCTCCTGAGTCAAACACGTAACAAAGAGGCCGAGTATCAGCGCATGCTTGCAGAGAGCCTCAAACGTAAAGTTGCCTTCGAACAAGAAATCCGCGATTTTGAATCGGCTATTAAAGTACAGCTCGATCCAAGTAGTATTCCGAAATTCGGCTCGGGAGTGCTTTCGTCACCACTCGACGACGTTTTTATCACTCAGCCATTTGGTGATACAGAGTTTTCTCGATCAAACGCCTTCGTATACAACGGCAATGGCCACAACGGGGTAGACTTTCGAGCAACTCCCGGAACCCGCATTAAGGCCGCCCTCGAAGGAGTGATTACTGGTACTGGCGACACCGACCTCGGTTGTCCGCGCGCTTCGTATGGAAAATGGGTGCTCATTCAGCATCCAAATGGTCTCAGTACCCTCTACGCCCACTTATCAAGTATCACTGCCACGAAAGGGCAGCAGGTAGGAACAGGCAGCGTTATCGGCTATTCAGGCAACACAGGATATTCCACAGGACCACACCTCCACTTTACAGTCTATGCTACTCAGGGTGTTACAATTACCACACGTCCAAGTAGAGCATGTGGTCGGGACATAACCCTTCCTGTCGCCGATTTGAAAGCATACCTAAATCCACTACAGTATTTATAAGCAACATGAGTACTCACTACAGACAACACGGAAAGGGGAGCCGCGGGGGTATTATTTCAAATATTATACTCATTGTTGCGGTATTATTGGTGCTTTTGTACTACGGTTTTGATCTGCGCGAGGGAGCCGACCGTTTTATTGCCTGGCTTCAGAAAGCATTGACATTTATTATAAATGTGATATAGTTCAAACACATGTAACATCTGACGAAAAACCTCGTCTTATGTACTGTTATTAAAAATCTTTTAGAAACCTTTAGAAACACTGAAAAAAATATTATGTCTAACGTACAAACACTCTTTCGAACAAGCGCGAGCTTCTTCGTCATCGTTTCACTGCTCATTCCGCACACCTTTGTTGGTGCTGCTGAAGAGATGGTTGTGAACGAATCAGTCGTTGATCCTGTAGTAATCATTCATGAACCAGGTAACGAACCCGTAGTAGTAGAGCCTGTAGTAACTGAACTTGCTGAAAACATCGCCGTCGATGTCAAGCAGACTGAAGTTTCAGCGAGCACCAATGACGTTCGTGAAGACGTCATTGGTGTTGATCCTACTCCAGCAGGAAACACACAATGTTCTGATAACCTCGACAATGAGTTCTCAGAATTTGACATCAACAACGACGGAAGCATCAACCTTGATGATTTTTCTATTCTTGCTGCTCACTTTGGAGAAGCGCCAGTTGGCGAATCTACAAAAGCAGATTACAACGGCAACGGTACTATTGATGCAGACGACTACGAAATGCTCAAATTGGTATTCGGTTTTCAGGTTGGTGACGGCGCAATCGACGAAAAAGACTCAGGCTGTAAGATCAACGGCGTGTATAACGCTGATCTCGATAACGAATACGGCTCAAACCTTGATGAAGAAGTACCGAACGAACCACAACAGTGTGTTATTCCAAGTCCAAACCAATCATTCGATTTTGACAATGATGGTTTTATCAACTTGAACGACTTCTCAATTCTCGCAGCGTCATACGGTCAAAGCTCAAATAGTCCTCGAGCAGAAGACGTAAACAACGACGGCGTTGTCGACGGCATCGACTACTACTTGTTTAAGACTCATTTTGGTGAAACCATTGTGCCTGAAACTCCTGACACAACCTCACCTGGTTGTACTACTTCAGAAACTCCTGATAACGGTGGCGGATCAAATAACAACAATGGCGGTGGTGGACGCTCACGTTCAGGTAGCTCATCAAATACTGACATCAATGGAGAAGTACTCGGTGCATCAACTGCAGCGTGTGCTCCATTCCTTACAACATACCTCCGTGCAGGTGCACAGAACTCGGATGTAACGAAGCTCCAGTCATTCTTGAACGAACAGATGGGTTCAAACCTCCCACTTACTGGCATGTTTGGTCCAATGACCGAAAAGGCAGTAAATGAGTTCCAGCTCGCACACAAAACTGCAGTGCTCGCCCCATGGGTAGCCTTCGGTTTGCCAAACGAAAATACTACAACTGGTTACGTGTACAAGACAACAACACACGCAATCAACTCACTCTTCTGCCCAGGCATTCCAATGCCACTCCTTCCGTAACCAATCGGTAGGATAGGGAAATCTTCCCTACAGAAAACACAAAACCCGCCGTAATGGCGGGTTTTGTGTTTTTGCTGCCGATGGATTAGAATCAGTAATCAGTAGTATAGAACTCGTTGTTCTTTTTTTGGAGGCCTGTATGAATAGTGAATCTCCGCTCGTAGTGCCAAGTATTCGCCCTGAACCAGGGTTCTATTACCACTATAAGCATGATCCAATAAGGGGCGTAACTGTGGCAAACATACCGAGGACGATTGTCGCGATGTCGACGCATACTTCGTTATTTACCGGCCGCTATACCGATCTCAGGTATATCATGCTGGTAAACTCGACTACGTGAGGCCGTTGCCGTTATTTCTGAAGGAAGTAACACTACCAGACAGCACAACAATTCAGCGTTTTACTCGAATCACTGATGGAGCGATTGTTGCAAAACTAAAAAATATTGTGCGACATTAGCAAAAAAGTATTCGTAGGGTAGACTACCACTATGAACACTCCTAACACGTCCAGCGCCTACTGGTTCGTAAAGTCTGAGCCCTCATGTTATTCAATTGACGATTTGAAGCGCGATACAAAAGCCTCGTGGTCTGGGGTCCGCAACTATCAAGCGCGAAATTTCATACAAACAATGAGGCGAGGCGACCGCGTTATCTTTTACCATTCATCAAATCCCGAACTCGTTGGTGCAGTTGGCGTGGCACAACAAGGAAGTAGATTATCAGTCATACCAGTATCACCAGTACATTTTAAAGTACTGACGGAGTTGGGAAGTGGTTCAAAGTAGTGCCAGCCAAGGGTTGCGGGTTGTATACATAATAACCTTTTGCCCTAGGCTAATGTCGCAAAAGATATATTGTGCGACGCCCCTATAAGAGAGCCCCCTGGGAGTTATCCACAGGTACTATTATTACACCACACGCTTCCCCGCATCGCGCTGGTGCGTTCATAAAGACTCAACTGAATAATAATTTCTGATCAAAATAAAATACTCGGTTCCAATTGTATCCCGGCCCCTCTTCCCTGTTTGGTAGCTAGGGGAGTCAAACTCAAAGAAAGACTAAAAGAAAAACCCCGGGAAATATCCCGGGGTTTTTCTTTTATGAGTGATTAGCGAGCCGCAAGGTCCTTACCCCAACATGGGCGAGACGCTGCCCATGGCTGTGTACCCTTTTTATCATAGAGATACTGGGCATACGCCATGTTATCGGTAATGTTTTCGAGATCGAGCTTAAGCTCATCAGCCTTCGAAGCATGATAGAACTCGTTGATCTGCATGACACCAACATCCCGTTTGTTTTTCACCCCGCGGAGTACTGATCCGTCCTTTTCATAGTGACGGAACGTCGACTCACAGAATGCGATACGGATAAGGATAGGACTATCCTTGAAGTACGCACGAACCTGGGCTTCAACTGCTTTTTTAGGATTAATGATGTCGGCAAGAGAGTCAGGGAGTTGTTCAATAGTCTCCTGTGACCCGCCCGTGACTGAGAGCGACGGTACAGTGAGTGATAGTGCTGGTGAATAAATACCAGAGAACAACACTGCCATACCGGTTACAAGTGGAATCATAAATTAAAAGGCCAGAGCATTGCCCTGACTTGTAGATTATTATAGCACGTCTCTGTTTCAAAGTCAATAGATAGCCACACATTTACCGCTCTGTCAAAGACAAAAAATGGCTCTACTGAGCCGTTATTCTTGCCTATGAGCAGCCATTTACTTGACCTATAGTATGTTTAAGTGTCCAAATTTTGTATCGAGCCACGTAACAATGCGAGTAAATTGCGGGTATTTTAAAACAATTGAGTCTTTTTTGGTCTTAAACCAGATAGAAGTGAGCGAAAGTGCGTACACTCCGATAAGAATAAGTACGAATCCCGGCAAAATAGGCAAAATGAGACCACACACCCCTACCAGAATGAGGAGCCAGCCAATGAAATGGAGTGTCGCACGTTGAATCTGTCGTCGCATATTAATTGTGTTGCCTTTTATGTTGCCTCGTGTATACTGTGAGACACTATGGCAAGTAAAAAAGCCGGCGGAACAGCTAAAAACTTACGTGACTCAGGTCCACAGTACCTGGGCGTAAAGCGCAATCATGGCCAAAAAGTTGGTATCGGTGAAGTACTCGTGCGACAGCGCGGTACTGTTATCGTTGCTGGTGCTAACGTAAAAGTAGGTCGCGACCACACTCTGTTTGCAAAAACAGCTGGTACTGTTGCCTTTTCACAAAAGCGAAAGCGAAACTTCGATTCATCGCACACCGTTCGCACACAGGTGAGCGTAAAATAAGTACTGAACAGGGGTTCTCCCTACTCAGCAGAGATAACGACCTTGAGGGTCGTTTTTTTGTTGCCGTGTACTACAGGGACCTGATGCTCCCCCATCTCCTTAAGCGGTGTCGGCAATGCGAGATCGGTTACTGCTAGAGAAATGCCGTGCTGCGTAGCAAGCTGCTTTACCAACGTATCAGCATGAATACCAGCAAAAAGGTGCCCCTTCTCATTTACCTTTCCTTTGACGGTCAGAGTAATGTTGGCCATTTTTTTAATATCCTGTAGTACTTGTGCCTCATGTACCTGTTGTTCAGCGGTGTGCTGGCTGCAGTATGTTTCAACTTTTTTAATACCCTCAGCTGTTGCAACTTCTACTTTATGCTGCGGGATGAGTGAATTACGAGCGTATCCATCAGAGACATCTTTAATATCGTACTTTTTTCCAACCCCACGAATATCTTGGAGCAATATAACTTTCATATAGGTGTACAATATTACTTTTTTAAGAGGAAGTCGACTGCGGCGTCGAGCTGTGGATCCTTACCAGCCTTAATGTCGTCTATTGTGCGCTTCACTTCAATAGTAGGAGTGAGGCCGCCGTTAGAGATAGAGTTACCTTTTGGTGTGAGCCAGCGAGCAATGGTAACCTTAAGCGAGGTGAGGCTCGAGATTTTAATAAGCTCCTGCACAGAACCCTTACCAAAACTTTGCGAGCCAATGAGTGTTGCCTTTCCGTACTCACTGAGGGCGCCGGCAAGAATTTCTGACGCAGATGCTGAACCGCCGTCAATTAGTACTACCATCTTAAGGTTTTTACCAAAGAGATCGTAGCCTTTGCTTGCGTATACTTGCGGCTCGTCGTCTTTAAAATCTTCACGCACGATGACCTTACCTTTTTCAATAAACCAACTACCAATGTCTTGTGCCGCCTCGAGATACCCGCCGGGGTTACCGCGCAAATCGAGCACCAAGCGAGTGTTGCCTGAGGTGATAAATTCGGTGAGCGCTTCACGAAATTTTTCCGGTGAATGTTCTGAAAAATTGTATAGTTTAATAACGAATACGCCATCTTTTCGGGCAATCGTTTCAACGGTAGGAATAGAGATAACATCGCGCACGATAGGAACCGTGATTGGCTCAGATGCGCCAGTTCGCTGAACCACAAGGGTAACAGTGGTTCCTTTTTTACCCCGAATGAGTTTGATTGCTTCATCAACTGACATGCCGCTCGCGTCAGTAGCGTCAATGTTAGTAATAACATCTTCAGGCTGCAATCCTGCTTTGTAGGCTGGAGAATTTTTGAGTGGAGCAATGACAACCAGCTGCCCATCTTTGTTGCCAATCTCACAGCCAATACCTTCAAATGCACCTGAGATTTCTTCATTAAAAGCCTTCGATTCTTCTGGTGGGAAGAATACTGTGTACGGATCACCATAGGCAGCGGTGAGACCCTGAATTGCTGCATATATTTTTTCCTGGTCAGTTGGAGCAGTTGTACCCTTGGTGTCTTTTGTACTTTCTTTTGTTTTATCATCTCCCGCCGGAGCTACTTTTTTTGTTGGAATATAGCGAGACTCAAGTTCGTTCCATACTTTCCAAAAGAGGGCGAAATCAACATCGCTTGGTTTTCCCTCATCTTTATTAACAACAGCAACTGAGTAATCTCGTTCATCTGCTCGTGATGACCCGGCATATACTCCGAGCGCGAAAATACCGACAACAATGAGTACCACAAAAAATGTTCGTGGAATGTGGTGCGAACGAAGTGTATTCATAAAAGCTATTATTCCAAAAATGTACACAGTGGTCAAATATGGATCAAATATGTGCGTGGTATACTTTTTTTATGATCACGCCATATACACTTGGCAACACCACATGGCTCGATATTCACGAACCAACACGTGAAGAAGTTACCGCCCTGATTGAGCGTTTTGGTATTTCGGCGCAAAGCGCAGAAGATTTGCTCGCACCAACACCGGGCAATCAAGTCCATAAAACAAAAAATTCAGTGCATCTCACGCTGCACTTCCCTGCCCTTCGACACTCGCACCGCACATCGATGCAGCAGGAAATCGACATGCTCATCCTTGAACATACGGTAATCACCTGCCGCTACGACAGCGTCGACGCGCTTGATTCTCTTGCCAAACAAGCTGAGACACTCGCTGCCACTACTGAATCACCCCTTCCCAACGGAGTTGCCGTTGCTGCATGGATTCTCTCAAAACTGTACCACTCACTTGGACATGAAATTGGCGCACTTGAAGATAGCCTGCAAGAACTTGAGGGTCCGATGTTTACTTCGCGAGAGCACTACGTGGTACAGCAACTGTCACGACTTAGTCGCCAACTTATTACGTGCCGCAAGACACTGGCAACCCACACACTCGTATTAAAAGATGTATTCGAGTACGTCATTACGGTTTTTGGACCAAGTCATCACCGAGTACTCAACGACGTTCGCGCCCAGCACGACAAACTCTTTAATCGACTCACTGCAGTACACGAGCTTCTCCTGGAAATTCGTAATACGAACGATTCACTCTTAAGCCTTCGCCAAAGCAGTACCATGCAGTCACTGACCTTTATTACTATGCTCGTTGGTACCCTTCTTGCGCTGTACGATCTGCTCACACTGCAGACACTTGGTGATTTTATTCCGGGCACTGAGCATGATATGGTTGTTGCTATCGGCATCTACCTCTTCTTTATTGGAGGCATGATTGTATGGGCACGCACCCGCCGCTGGATTTAATATGATTCGACTGACCAACTCCCTCACAAAACAAAAAGAGGTGTTTACTCCCCGAACGCCGGGAGTGGTGAAGATGTACCACTGTGGACCGACAGTCTACGGTGATGTGCACATTGGAAACCATCGATCATTTATGCTCGCTGATCTCCTCCGCCGTCTTTTTGAATGGCAAGGTTTTACTGTCACCGAAGTAATGAATGTTACCGATATCGGCCATCTCTCCGATGACGGAGACGGCGGTGAAGACAAAATGACCAAAGGACTTCGCCGTGAAGGTTTGCCTATCACCCTTGCAGGCATGGGACAACTTGCGGAAAAGTACACTACTCGATTTTTGCAGGATTTTGATGCGCTCAACATACTTCGTCCACATTTGGTGCCACGGGCGAGCCAGCACATTGCAGAAGATATCGCACTGATCAGTACACTAGAAAAAAAAGGATTCACCTACACCATTACTGATGGTGTGTATTTTGATACGGTGAAATTTCCAGCGTACGGAGCACTCGGCAACGTGAGCGCTGACGATGCCCGCGAGTCACGTATTGGTGACAATAGCGAAAAACACTCACCGCGAGATTTTGCTCTGTGGAAATTCGATGCAACTCTTGGCTATGAAAGTCCGTGGGGTAAGGGATTTCCCGGTTGGCACATAGAGTGTTCTGCAATGTCTCAAAAATATCTCGGTGATGCGTTTGATATTCATACCGGCGGTGTCGATTTAGCACCAGTGCACCACAACAACGAAATTGCTCAATCGGTGTGTGCAACTGGCGCAGAGTTTGCCCGTTTTTGGTTGCACAATGCCTTCGTTAATATCGCCAGCGGAAAAATGGCGCGATCTGAAGGTACCGGTATTTCAGTTACAAACCTGATTGAAAAAGGATTCTCTCCTCTCGCCTACCGCTACTGGCTCCTCGGTGGACACTACCGCACACCAATGACCTTTGGTTGGGAATCTCTCCAACAAGCGGATAATGCTCTTACGAACTTACGCAAGCTTGATTTCAATACGACTACTGAGACAATGGAACCAACCCATGCCGCGGGAAAAAAATATCTCGCCCAACTTACCGAACAACTCTGTGACGATGTAAATACTGCTGAAGCACTCGCTACTGTATGGATCGCTGCACGGGACGCATCGCTCACACCCGCTGAAAAAAGATATATTGTGCAGGAAGCCGACAAAGTGCTCGGGCTAAACCTCATATCACAACTAGTACAAGCTCCTGCGGTACATATTCCACAAAACGTTTTAGATATCGTCAACAAACGCGAGGAAGCCAGAAAACATAAGGATTGGAAGGAGTCTGATACACTCCGTGACACCCTAAAAACATTCGGCTACACAATTACTGATACCGATAGTGGGCCCGTCGTATACAAAGACATGCAGTGAGAGTAAAATTCGGCTATGACCCCATCTCGTCCTGCCCGCGTTCCGCCACATAATACTGACGCTGAAGTTGCGTTGCTTGGTTCGCTCATGCTCCGTCCGGATGTGCTCTACGAAGTGACGGACTTTATTAAAGCTGACACTTTTTACGCCGAGCGTCATCGACACATTTACAGTACAATGATGGAACTCTTCAGCAAAGGAGCACCGATTGATTTGCTGTCGGTAACCTCACGTCTCACTGAAAAAAATGTTATCGAGCAGGTTGGCGGCGCATCCTACATTGCAGAACTTGCCCAATCTGTACCAACCGCCTCAAACGCGCGCCACTACGCCGAAATTATTCACAAAAAATACATGATGCGCCGGCTCATTGAGGCATCTGAGCGCATCGCACAAAACTGTTACGAAGAGGCGCAGGAACTCGAAGAAATTCTCGATCACGCAGAAAAACACGTGTACGACGTAACGAATGTTTCAACGTCGCACCGCTTTGTGCACCTGAAAGACGCCCTCGGTGAAGCGTGGGAACGATTTGATCGATTGCAACAATCAACTGACCAACTTCGCGGTGTGCCGAGTGGCTTTAAAGAGCTCGATTCAAAACTTTCTGGCTTCCAAAAATCTGATCTCATTATTTTAGCGGCTCGTCCGTCAGTTGGTAAAACATCGCTTGCGCTCGACATTGCTCGTCAGGCCGCAATCAATTACAACGTTCCGGTCGGTATTTTTTCACTTGAAATGAGCAATCAGCAACTCGTCGACCGTATGCTTGCCGCCGAGTCTCGTGTCGATGCGTGGAAACTCCGCACCGGAAAAGTAAATGACATCGAGGATTTTGAAAAACTCAAAGAAGGTATCGATCGCCTGTCGAATGCACCACTCTACATCGACGATCAGCCAGGTAACACTATTTTGAAAATGCGCTCAACCGCCCGTCGTTTGAAGAGCGAAAAAAATATTGGTCTGCTCATCGTCGACTACTTGCAGCTCATTATTCCTTCAAATACTCGTACCGATAACGTGGTCCAGCAGGTAACCGAAATTTCTCGGTCACTGAAGCAACTCGCCCGCGAACTCGAGGTACCGGTTATTGCCCTCTCGCAGCTCTCTCGTGAAGTTGAAAAGCGCGGCGGCCGCCCTCGCCTCTCAGATTTGCGTGATTCAGGTTCTATCGAACAAGACGCCGACGTCGTTATGTTTATTCACCGTGAAGATCGCACAAAAGAAGACTCCGATCGACCAAACATTGCCGAAATCATGATTGAAAAGCACCGCAACGGTCCGACTGGTCGTGTTGAACTCTTTTTCGATTCAAACAAAGCTACATTCCTCAGTATTGAGAAGAGTAACTTTGCAACGCTGCAGTCATCGGCAACTGATTTTTAACTCCTCGAAATGGATACCTTTCGTACACTCGAACAACTCTTCAAGGAATTTCCGGGCATCGGGCCGCGGCAAGCCGAGCGATTTGTCTATTTTTTACTCACCAAACCTGCAGCTTTCAGCAATTCCCTCGCCCAGGCAATTAGTCAACTCAAAGTAGGGATGCAGGTGTGCACCGAATGCGGCCGCCATTTTGCTAAAAAGCACGATGCACAAAGCCTTTGCTCAATTTGCATGAACCAAAATCGAACTCATGAAACGCTCATGATCGTCAGCCGTGATGTTGATATTGATGCGATTGAACGAAGCGGTGTGTACGAGGGGGTCTATTTTGTGCTCGGCGGTATTGTTCCTATCCTTGAAAAAGAGCCCGAGAAACGAGTGCGTATTGAGGCACTCGAAACACGTATCAAACGTGACGGCGCACTCCACGCCCTCAGCGAGATCGTTTTTGCTCTTAATGCTAACCCCGATGGCGAACATACGGTTGAATACATTTCCAAACGAATTCAACCGCTCATTAGTGAGTACACCATTAAAACCTCAATGCTCGGTCGCGGTCTTTCAACGGGTACCGAAATTGAATACTCCGATCCGGAGACCCTAAAGAACGCTCTGCAACATAGGATGTAAAAATCTATCCAACGCTCTCAATCTTTATCTTAGAAAATGGCTGGCGATGACCGTTCTTTTTCATGTAGCGACTCTTTGGTCGGTACTTCATAACGACGAGTTTTTTTGCACGGCCGTTTTCGACAAATGATGCAGTTACCTTTGCACCAGCAACAGTTGGAGAGCCAACTTTCACGGTATCGCCCGAAATGGTCATAAGAGCATCAAACGTGAGCTCTTCGCCGGCCTTCATGGTATCGCCAAGCTTTTCAACGGTGATAGTGTCGCCTGCAGCAACAAGGTACTGCTTTCCACCAGTCATAATAACCGCCATAGCCCCTGAAGTAGCCTTTGGTGCCGTCTTTTTAGTTGTTTTTGGTGCCGTTGCCATATAAATATCTTTGAGTGCACATATTACTCTACCTCGTCTGGTTTATCAAGGGCTATTGCCTCAATCCCTATAGTAGCGCCGGTAATACGGAGCATGTCCTTGTCGATCTTCTTAAACTCCTTGTTTGATTCATTAAACCGACGAACAGCGCTTCCAAGGGATTCTCCAAGCTTTGTGTGGCTTTGTTCATACACCTTAAGATGTCGGCTCAAATCCTCAACTTTGCCAATAATCTGCTTTGCCGACTCCTCAATTTTGAGGGCTTTCAATCCCTGCAGCACCGTTTGTAAGTAGGCTAAAAAAGACGTCGGAGAGACAATAATTACATGGTACTTCCCTGCTGCTCGCTGGATAAGATTTTCAGAATCTTCTTTGAGGGCGCCAATTTTATTAATCAAAAGATCGTAGTAAATAGCTTCATGCGGAATGAACATAAAGGCAAAGTCCATTGTCTTTTGGGCAGGCTGAATGTACTTCGCTGTCTCGACGATACGCTCCTTCAGGTCATTGAGAAAGATTTTTTCATATCGTTCGCGCTCGAGTGGTTCACGGGTTTCGATAATACGATTATAGTTCTCAAGAGAAAATTTTGAATCGACAGGAATGATGTGGTCTTTTACAAAAACCACCGCATCGGCAATGGTGCCATCAGGAAAGGCGTACTGCATTTGAAAGCTCCCCGGTGGTAACACGTTTTTAAGGAGGGTTTCTAAATAGTATTCCCCCACTACGCCGCGCTGCTTCGGATTTTTGAAAATTTCACCAAGTGACTGGAGTTGATCGGCAAATCCTGCTACCTGCTTGCCCGTCTCCTTTACTTCAGTGAGCTCTCGGGTGATATCTTTAATGAGCCGTTGGGATTCACCGAACTGTGTCTGCATTGACTGACGCATCACCTGCGACGATTCACCGAGCTTGGCATCAACCGTGCGCGAGAGTTCGTTAATTTGCTGGAGCATCAATTTAAATGCCCCGTCGTTATTGGGCACTTCAGGTATCTTTTTGGCGTTTTTAAGGACGAACCACAACAACACCACATTGATAGCGCCTGCTATCAATACCACAAGAATAATCACCCAGGTACTTGTCATTACGCTATAGTATGAAAAAATAGGACATATGTCACTACAACAAACAATTAAGGAGAATATCAAAAACGCGATGCGAGCAAAGGACCAAGTAACACTCACTGTATTGAAAGGTATCAACGCTGCAATCGGAAATGAACTCATTGCTCTCAAAAAACATGCCGATCAAGAGCTCAGTGATAGTGAAGTACTCGCTCTCATCAAACGTGCGGTTAAGCAACGCAAAGATTCGATTGAACAATTTACTGCCGGCGGTCGTCCTGAACTCGCTGACGATGAAAAAGCTGAGTTGGTCATTCTTGAGGCGTATGTTCCTGCAACAATGAGTCGCGATGATATCAAGAAAGTAGCTGAAGCAAAAATGACCGCTCTCGGCATTACCGACAAAGCAAAGGCAGGCATTCTGACTGGTGCAATTATGAAAGAATTGAAGGATCAGGCTGATGGCGCTGACGTAAAAGCAGTTGTGGATAGCTTGTTTGACAAATAGATATATAGTGGTATACAATTTGCTGAGGTCAGTTCACACCACTTCTTCTTTTACGTGCGAGGTGCACCATGGACGGAAAGCAGATTGGCACATCAGCAGATCCCGACGTCACGCTCATGACCGAACTCGGTGAGCAGGAAACGCCGGCGTTTCGAAAGCTGACGTTTCGACGGATCAAACGTATGCTTCGCCAAACGAAGCGCGCAATGCGCCGAAGTGGCAGACGCTTCAACGAAATTATCGATGAAGTGTTTCACTTCAACGGTGTTGCGTTGAGTGCGCGGCGATTTCTGAGGCGCTACCTCTGGACACATATCGGACACTGCTCCGGTCCCGATATCCAGTGGCGTCGAACGCAACTCCTGACAGCGCTTGGCCTCTAACATGCAGGCCAAGCGAAAGGAAGCCGGCAAGATGTATACATCTTGCCGGCTTTTTAATACACACCTCATTTTTACGCCGAGGAGATAAATGCTAAAATCATGCAATGAAATTAGCTTCTGGTGCCTGCGGTCTTATTATTTGTTTCGCGTTTGTTGTGTCATCGGTAGGAGCACAGGTTGTCCCAACACTTCCTGCCAACTGTATTCTTTCCCGCTCCCTCTCACTTGGATTTTCTGGCGAAGATGTTCGTCTGCTACAAAAAATTCTCAACAAAAATAGCGCTACCCAGATTGCTCTCAATGGCAACGGCTCAGCGGGGTTTGAAACAACCTACTTTGGCCCGGCTACACAAGCTGCAGTGGCTCGATTTCAAGCACTTAACGCAGCAGCGGTGCTTACACCAGCAGGATTAACCGTTCCAAACGGATATGTTGGCCCCCTTACTCGAACAGCGTTGCAGCACGTGTGTGCGCAGCCAATTGGAATCGCTCCTTCGTCACCCATTACACCTACGAGTCCAACAACAGCTACGCCACCCAACGCTGTTACCACTTCCGAAACTGTCTCTACATCAAAAAGAGCAGGCACTACGTTTACTGTACCCGTAAAATCGAGCAAGACGGCATTTTTAAATACAAAATTTGAAGCAGCCACCAACTTCCCCTCTGGTGTTGTCTGGAATGCAACAAAACAAACACTCGCATTTCAACCAGCAACTCCTGCTGGCATATACACATTTAAGTTTCGCGGTATTGAAGGAAATCGACTAAACAACCTTGAGGTGAAAGTTACCCTTCGTCCTTCATCACTTGTAACTACTGCGACCACACCACCCCCACCGCCAAGTAGTCCTTTCTCTGTTACCTGTGGAGTGCAGCCTACTGTTGCCTCAATTAACCAACAGGTGAGTTGGAGGGCATTTCCAACTGGCGGCAGCGGTACCTACTACTACCTATGGAACGGCACCGACGGGCTCACCGGATCAAGTCAGGAGTCAAAAAAATCATACAGCTCGTCAGGCGCAAAATTAGCAGCTGTTGGTGTGAGTGATGGGTACACACAAAAAAGCAGCCAGTGTCCACAAGTAACTGTTACTTCAACCGTTGCTCAAAATCAGGCTCCGGTCGCTCAGGCACAAACAGTTACCTACTACAAACAACGCTCGCTTGATAAGTACACAAACAATGTCATCGGATGGTTTCTTATTGCTGGTGCAAGTCACTACGAACCATACCGTCGAGTTCTTTGGGCACACCAGTACGTTACTCAAATTGCAAACGGAACCTTTAACTACTGGTATGATCATTTTCTGCCGATGCGAAATCAGTTCAAGACAAAAGGCTTTGAACGTATGATCATCTGGATACCGTTCGGCACAACTGGTGACGAGCAAGCCGCAAATGCCGGTGGTGGTGCCGATCTGACACATGTTCTTGGCTTTACCGATTTTAATCGTGCGCAGCAACAAACACCGTGGCTTACCGCTCGCTTTGTCGAATTTTGGAAGCCGTATGTTGCGAGCAGTGGTGTTGAAGTTATCGCCTATATCGGCAATCCGGACACCGACAGCCTCATGAAAACATTGGCTTCAAATCCAACAGTGTGGATGGCGCGGGCATTTGAAGAAGTTGCACCATTCCTTGATTCAGGTATGTCTATTGCCTTTGATTACATTGTATTCGGTACACAAAATTCATTATCAGCACAGTTTGCACGACAACTGCAGCAACGTGGTGTACGTGTGTACGTTGAAAACCCGCCGCCGCAGGGCAAATTACACTGGAACGAATTTGGTATTATTCTTGCAGAATGGCCAACGGGACGAAACGATGCTGACTGTGATGACATCAACCCAAATAATAACGATCCGGAAGATTTATGCTGGATGCTCTCACCGGAAGAAGCCTTCAAAGGTGAAGTTATTGGGTTTGACCTCATTGGGCCATATGACAGCGCATTCTACAACCAGTTCAAACAATGGATTGCCGGGGCACCGGGTGTACCACCAATATCAATTTCTACCGGGTACCCATTTGATCAACCAGGACAAACAGGTACAACACTTAAAGATCTCATTCCAACCAACACAACTCCAACAACTGCAGATAAAACAGTACACATCGAACTCACTGCTTCTGACCCAAACAGTGATCCTATAACATACGCAATTGCGAGTCAGCCGAGCCGGGGCACTATTGTAAAAAGTCCGATCGCTCCAAACAAATTTATCTACACTGCACAGACATCATTTACTTCTGGTACCGACAGCTTCACCTTTACTGCGAACGACGGCACACTCACCTCTTCGCCAGGGACAGTGACTGTTCGTGCCGACACAACAACCGAATTACCTGTTGTTACATCAGAACAATTAATGGCAGCGGCTCGTGCGGCCGGAGCAGGTTTAAATCCTGTTGTATCAGTGTGGCCACTCCGCCAAGCAGATATTACTGAGCTCAATCTCTCCTTCCCTGCTGACTTTACACCAAAACGTGTATTCACCTTCAAAGTCGGATCAGGCATTCGGTCATATGTTGCCGGCTACGATTCGTGGACTCGCCAACCAAAAGCAATTCTCATGAACAATCCACTCATTACACAGGCGCGTGTAACTGATTACGAATACGAACCATACAGTGGTGACCAGGGATACTTTGCAGCTGCTACAGCGAGTGACGGATCACTTCTGAGCTCAATACTCTGGACAATATGGAACGGACTCCTTCGATTGCTCGGCTTCTAACCATCTTGCCATCACGGGGCAATGCCCGGAATTGATGGCGCAAGCGATGCGCTCGCGAGCATTTCTTCAGCCGTACTAAAAAACGTGAGCATGAGATGCTCAAAACTTCCCCACACCGCCGGCACAAGGAGTTGCAGCAGTACAATAGCAATTCCTAACCCCAGAGCACTTCGTAATCGCATACGGGTGTTGTGTTGAGAGGAATTGACCGTTATCGACGTAACGGTAGTTGCGTGATAAGCCACGCACTCCCCTCTTCACTCAGAGCACCGGCGTGTGCCGAGAGAAGAACGGAATGTCTATATCTCTATTGAGCATTATATCATATGTGATATATGAAACAAGTATATAAAAACAGTACCCCGGTATCGGGGTACTGTTTTTAGTAGGTATCTTTTCGCAACAGCGACCTACTCAACCGCTAACACAAACTGGAGACGAACCTCTTTGTCTACAGCAGTAACGTTTGCCAAGGTGTACGTAAAGTTAAACGGAGTGCGATCGAGACGGAAATCTGCAGTGATCGTGTTTCCTGAAGTGACAACGGGAAATGTGACTGTGTGCGTCATACGTGCAAACGTTAACGTGCCAGTTACCTCTGTTGCTGATGCTTCAGTAACCGTGAAGGTGATTTGTTTGTTTACTGCACAGTTGAAGAAATCCTCGGTACACAAGTGTGTATCAAGGGTCGGATTCTCTGTTTTTACACTTGCGGTATCAAACGAAACTGATCCTGCGAGTGCGTCATTAACAACAGTTAGGGTTGGTGTCCATGCGAACGTACCGGTGTGTGACTTGCCCGGTCCGTATCCAGTAAAGCTGAAGGTGCTTTTCTCTTTTACCACTGTTCCTGAGAGGTCTGACTGTGTCATCGCTCCTGATCCCGTTGTTTCTGATGTACCTTCAGTAACTTGCGCCTGTGGAAGGTCTTGTGGTGGCTGGGTTTTGAGTAATTGCCATGCAGCGACCAACACAATAATACCAACAACAATCCAAATAATAGTTCGCATGTGGTGTAAAAAAATAAGCGATTAATCGGCACTGTTCTCCTATGCGAGGCAGTATAGCATGTGGTACGCTATACACGCTCGGCCGTATGATTGATAGACAATACGCCGGCCCCATCGTCTAGCGGCTAGGACGGAAGCTTCTCAAGCTTCAAACCGGGGTTCGATTCCCCGTGGGGTCACAAATAGCTTTTAGTCGGTCCTCGAAGCACTCAAATCCTTTTTGGCATTTATAATTCAACGTATTTTTGGTAACGTAGAGTTCTGAAAAGATAATACGGATAATTTTCTCCTTTTCGTATGGATTAGCGAATTTATAATACACAGCAACGTTTTTTACGAGTTCTGAAAGTTTGAAGACTTCTTTCATTGTCTCGTGCATAGCAATGTCTGATACTTGCTCATTCTTCTGAAGAGAATTTAATTCATCACTTAGTTTTGTCTCTTCTTCAAGCAATGCTTCTGCTGTATATACCCCTGTCTTCAAGAGCGTGAGTTTATTTGAACGGATATAGGCGAGATCCTCTCGGATCTTTTTCTTCTTTCGTTCTGTTTGGTCCAGCATCTTATGCCGTTTCTCTTCAAGCAATGAAATGTCGGTGCCCACACAGGCATCCATCTGCTCAATCTCCTCATCAGTAAAATACAATCCTTCTATAAGAGTGCCTACCTTTTTCTCTATGAAGGAGAAATTGAAATTCTTGAAGGTGTTCTCACATCCACTTACACATCGAGAGTTGAAATACTGGATACCTTTCTTTGTATAAGGTGTATATACACGTTCACAATGTTCACAACGTACGACACCTCGAAGGAGTTGATCAAGCTTTTCCGTATAATGAATACTCACTCGTTTCTTTTTGAGCATCACTTGAACGCGATCGAACAACTCTTCACTTACGATACCTTCGTGGCTAATGCTTGGAATATACTTACCCTCTGAATTGAGGACCTTGCCTGTATAAAATGGATTGCTTAGTATCCTGCTGATATGATTTTCATTTATAGGGCGTGATGTCTTTTCGATCTCCTCAAACTCATCCTCTTCGGCAAGCATCTCCTCCTTGGTTCGTCTTCGTCTCATTGGAACGGTAACCAACTAGCTTTCTTACATACCATTAAAGATAGAAGTCACCAGAAATGGTGGCTTTTGTTTTTGGATGTGAATGAGTGAATATTGTGAACTTATTGAGCCTATTCTAGAGGCTAATTAAGCTAAAGTTTACAGTTTACAGTCTACTGTAAACTTACTCAATAATCTGCTACTATGGTAGATATGGAACTAAATACAGAAGAAAAGATACTCGCCTATATCAAAAGCAGGGGTCAAGTAACTGCAAATGATTTGACGGAACACCTGCAAATTAGCAGACAAGCTGTCCATAGGCAGATTAGCAGATTGCAAGAAGAAGGTTTGATATATAAAATCGGTAGACCACCGAAAGTCTTTTATCTTATCTCTGAAGACAAGGTCAAAAAAGAAAATAATACTGTTGACGAAAAAACCAAGAAAGTCATTAATGAGAACTTTCTTAATATCACCGCTTCAGGTGAGAGACAGGAAGGATTTGAAGGCTTTATAAACTGGTGCATAAAAAGAAAAGACCCTCTTGAAAAAACAGCCGACGAGTATGTTGAGACACTCAAGAAATATAAGCCTTACAAAAAAGATGGTCTTATAAACGGGATGCATAAACTAAAAGGCACGTTTCCCGATACGTCAGTGGACAAGCTTTTCTATCTTGATTTCTATAGCATTGAGCGATTTGGCAAAACCAAGCTTGGACAGCTTCTTCTGTATGCAAAACAAAGCCAAAATCGAGGATTGATTAAAGAACTTGTGGACCAGATACGGCCTCAAATTGAAGAACTTATAAAGAAATATGAGATTGAGGCGGTAGGCTTCATCCCACCAACAGTAAAACGTGAAGTTCAGTTAATGAGAGAACTTGAGAAGCAACTTCATCTTACTAGTCCAAAAATATCACTCGTTAAGGTAAAAACACCTGTTATTGTGCCACAGAAAACTCTCAATAAACTTGAGGACCGTATTGAAAATGCCAAAAAGACTATTATGGTAGATGAGACAAAGAGATTTAAGACAGTCTTGCTCATGGATGATGCTTTGGGTTCTGGTGCCACTATCAACGAAACAGCAAAGAAGATAAAGAGCCAAGGACTTGCCGAAACAATTATCGGTCTTGCTATCACAGGAAGCTTTAGTGGTTTTGAGGTTATTAGCGAGGTGTAACTGTCATAGCAAAGGTAAGAGTTTCTATACTGCTTTTGATATAACCTCTCTGTTTAGTAAGTTCTGAAAGCCACGCAATGGGGTCACATTGTGAACGTCATGAATGTTGTGAACATTGCATTGGGTCCAAGGTTATTTTTATTGTAGAGTTAAGGAAATTATGAAAAATCAACCAACTTGGTTACGTGGAGGACTCTATGCTTTATTATTAGGATATGTACTTTTGGCTATTGTTCTTGTTTCTCAATTTACACCTTTCGGAATCTGGTTTATCAGTGACGGATCAGTATTAATTAGTTTTTTTGAATTAGCACATTTTTTTGGAGGAGGATGGTTAACGACATTTATTACAGGGACCATTCTCCTCTTCATAATTGGTGTTATTATTGGTTTGACCGTCAGAAATCCTCGCTACAGAAAACTTGCAATAGTGGCATGGATCCTTATTTTAATAATTGTATTAGGTATTAGTGTAAACCGCCAACGATATCCATATTACGATAACTATACTCTTGAGCAGTGTCACGCACTAACAAACGCATGGTATAAGTCTGCTCATGCCTCAAAAGAACGCTGTTTTCAGGTAGTTGCTGAACAACAACAAAATGTATCAATTTGTGATAATTTTCCCTCTGGTGATCAAAGAGATTTCTGTATAGAGAAAATTGCTCAGGAAAAAAAGGATTCTTCGCTCTGTGCACTGATGACGGGAATTAGGAAAGAGAATTGTTATAGTTGGTTCGATCAATGTGAGAAAGTGTCTGATGTTAGCAGACGTGATGGTTGCTATGAACACGTAAGTATTAATCAATATAAAGAAAATCTTTGTGCGAAGATTTCAACTGAACATGGAAGAGATATTTGCTATAGAAATGTGGCTCCCCATAGAAATGATCAGGGGTTATGTGCTCTCATAAAGACTTTTTATCTTAGGGACGAGTGTAATTATTACTTTAAGAATCAATAACGGCACTTAACAAATCAAGGCCAATTTTAATATAATCTCTTTGCTCCAAAAGTTCTGAAAGCCATCCTATCGGGTCACAGATAGCAAGAAAGCGATTTTCAAAGCACTTCATCTTTGATGATCGATAATCAACCATCTCGGGCTTCTAACATTATTTTGATTATCTCTTCTTTTCAAAAAGACCATCCTCAAAAATAATTTTGCCGGTGGCCTTTTCCACTTTTGATTGTATGCTGCCTCTATACTCAAAACCAAGACTCTTTACCATTTCATGCAACGTATCAAAAGAGGGTTGTCCTTGATAAAGTTCGACAAAAGAAATCTCTAAAATAATAGCTCGCGCTTTAGCAAATGTTTGACGCCCGCCGACAATTACTCGATCTTCAAAACCTTGAACATCCACCTTTATTAATATTTCTCCTGCCAAATCCAATGTAAGGTCGTCAAGTCTTTTTACCTCTATTTCTTCAAACGATTGCCCGCGTGTGTGAGGGTATAATGTTTTGTGTGTCTCTGACATTTTCAACAAAGAAGAGCTTGGTGAATAGCTACTGCGGTTTATTTCTGTCTTTTGGTTTTTTTCTCCAATCGCAACATTGAACGCCTGAAAATTAGTGTCATCGGCCATATTTTGACACAATTCGGCAAAAGAGTCTTTGATAGGTTCGAATGAAATTATTTTTGCATTAGGAATTTCTTTTCGTATATCCTTTGCAAATTGTCCGGTATTTGCTCCAATATCTATGATGCTCTGTATACCAAGCTCTTGCCAGAGCTTGGTTCTATTTGATTCGGGTCGGTATTTACGGACGTCAAGGCCAAATTTTCTGAAGAAGATTCGCAGTGGGTTCATACAAGATTTTCTGTTAGATTCATTGATGATACTACGACACTCTAAAATGTGCACATGTAGCTTCTTCTTTGATAAAAGAATCATTGACAGAATCAGATAAGTGATGTAATTTGTTGTGAGTGTAATCAATGCTTTGTTCCTTTACGTCCCTTACGTGGAGACATCCAATGATCCAGTTGATATCACGTCCGTTCAGTGACAAATTGAGTGGCACCATGAGTCTGTTTGTTGAAGAAGCACATGCCCGGGCGCAACAGTTTGCCATGGAATACGACCTCTGCGAGGTGCTGCCCGAACATCTCTTTGTGGCAATGATTCGCGGCGGCAACGGCTCATTCTTACCACTCATGCATGAAGCGTTCACACACACTGCAAACGCTCGGTATCAGAATCTCGGTGTATTCCTGGTACAGCACGTGTATCCCACGTTGCAATGTGGTACGGAACAGCTTCCGGAAGGAACGCAGTCAACGTTCGGTATGAAAGTGCTAGACATTATGACCGCCGCCGACAACTTCAGAAAATTTCGTTCGGGCGATGCTGATCAAACCATTCTTACCGCCGATGTGTTATTCGGACTGGTAACATACGATGGAAAAACGTCTGACGAACCAACGCCGACACTGAAACTGCTGCAAAGCCTCTTTCCGGATAGAAACATCTATAGAAATGGCCGATTAGGGGAACAAGGACGAACGCCCTATTTCACAAGCTCGGTCAGCACGTTTTATCAAACGCACGGCAACGAACATGGCACACGCTGAGCACAGTACAATAGCGCATCGTTTGATGCGCTATTTTTTTCACCGTATAACATCTTTCCAATTCGACCAATCTCGGTTGAGTCGAGGAAGATCTGTGACAGTTGTGTTAAACGGCTGATCGTATACAACCTGCTTCCACTCCGGCACAGCAGCGCCAACGATTGTGGGGTTGTCGTCAATCAAATAGTCCCCTTTCACCAGGGTTTTGTCTTTTGTAAAAATTGCCCGGTGAGCGATGTCTTCTCCCAAGTATTTTGCAACCCAGAGTTTTTTTTCATTCAAACAGTAGTCACTTGGATAGAGCGGGGAGGAGCAAATGAAGACCCTGTCTCCACGCGATTCAATTTCTGTAACTGCTTCAATAGCACCCGGCACTGGCTTAAACGACAAGAAGAAGTCTTTTTCCAGCAAAATCGCATCAATAGCTGACTTCAACGCATCAGGATATTCTTTGGAAATATAGAGCTGCCGACGCTCTTCAAACGGTATGTAGTACTCGTTAGGATGTCGTTCCCTCCAGATTTCTAAAAATCGATCTTCAAGATTTGCCAGTGGTCCATCGAGGTCGATCAGAATAGTTTTCATACGTTACATTATTGTAGCTATTTTTTCTTCCACTCTGTTTCTTGTCGTACGAGCACTTGTTGTGCGAGTTCGGGCTCTGACACGAGCATTGCCGTCGCCCGCTCCATGCGAGTTGATTGTGATCCTTTCATGAGTACGGTGTCACCGGGTTCAATAAACTGTCGCACAAACGCTCCAGCTTCGCGTGAGTCAAGGAATTCAAACACTTGTTTTGCGTTGGCTCCCGCGTCTTGTGCAGCTTGAGCTAACCCACGAGCACGAACACCGACAGTGACTAACACATCAGCAATTTTTGAAGCAAACACACCAGCCTTACGATGTTCTTCAGGAGAATACTCTCCGAGCTCAAGCATGTCTCCAAGGACTGCAATCCGTCGATTCGGTGTTTCAATCTGTCCCAGCGTGGTGAGGGCTTCTTTTAATGCAATCGGCGATGAGTTGTAGGTGTCGTCGATAATAACAGTGTCGCGGATACCCGGCAGCACGCGCATGCGCCCTTGTGGTGGTGCGTGGTCTTTGAGCGCATCGATACACTCAGCAAGGCTCATGTCGAGCGACACCCCTACTGCAATAGCAGCGGCAAATGGGTACATCATGTGGAAACCAACGGTACCTTCTGTCACCACCGTTCCCTGCTCTTTTCCTACCACAACATCAAATCGAGTACCGAGTGGCGCGTGTCTGTGTTCATCATTAATGTATTCAATCTCAAGACCGAACGCGCGGACGGTTGACGAAAAGTGGGTACCGAACGTTACTTTTTTTCCATGAGGCAGTGCACCAAGCTCCATAACGAGAGTGTCATCACTATTGAGAATAAGTGTTCCGCCAGCAGTTATTCGACGTGCCAGGTAGGCTTTTTCTTGCTGGACTTGTTCTGGTGATGAAAAGAACTCAACATGCACCGGCACGCGTGGTAACCGAGTGATAACCGCAATATCAGGCCGCACGTATTCGGTAATGCGCTGAATATCACCCGGGTGATCTGCACCAACTTCAAGCACGAGCCATTCCGGATACGGTTGACGAATAACAATCAGCATGAGTCCTTTCCATATATTGGTGAGCCAGAGTACGGGATTGCTCCATCCGTTTGGTAGGTTGAGAATGGTGAGCGGAACACCAATATCACTATTAAAACTCTTGCTACTTTTTCGTACGGTCATTCGTGATGCGAGTACGGTATAGATAGTATCCTTAGTTGATGTCTTTCCAACGCTCCCCGTAATAGCCACAATTTTCGGGCGATACAGAGAAAGGACAGCTCGAGCCTCGAGCCACAGAAGTGTTGTTACTATTTTTTTAAAAAGGTGTTTCATAGGGTGCGTGGCACACGATAAGGGTGTATCAGGATTCTAACAGGAATTACCGATCAGGGGGGATATTGTAGTACGTAATGAGATACTTTGCGAGATTCATAAAAGGATCGGTGAGCGTGTGGGATGCGTAGGTTACACCCTGTGGATCGACGGTAAATAGGAAAATAATGTACTTGCTGTCGTACGCAGGGAAATATCCAAAGAACGAGTGCAGGTATTTATTATCGTAGTAGCCGCCACCCTCTTTGTTGAGCTGCGCCGTTCCCGTTTTTGCAGCAATGGTATGATGCGGCTGTTTGTATTTTCCATCGAGAAGCGCGTCGTCAACTACTTCAACAAGCATCGCTGATACGGTACGCGCAGTATTTGGGGAAACAACTTGTCGACCAGGGGTTGCGGTAAATGGTTGGGCAAAACCACTGGTGTATTCAATTGTTTTTACCACATGTGGCTGCACCAGCTGTCCATTATTTGCGAGTGCCGCCAGTGCCCGAGTCGTTGCAATAGGAGTCAGCGCAATTCCCTGTCCGTATGAAGCGGTTACAAACTCAATGTCACGATTTGATTCAAGGTTTTTAATCAGTCCGGTTCCCTCGTTTGGTAAATCGATATTGGTCTTTTCACCAAATCCAAACGAGCGCATATAGTTAGCAAAACGAGTGTTACCGAGGCGTGATACGACGTAAGCTACTCCCGTATTGAGAGATTTGTTCAGCACCGTTTGCATAGTAACGACACCGCGACCCTGCTTATCGAAGTTGTAAATTGTTTTATTATTAAACGTCAGTGTACCGAGGTCGTTATAGGTAGTAGTGCGGGTGATGACACCAGCATCAATGCCAGCTGCCATAGTCAGCGGTTTAATAATCGAACCCATTTCGTAGACATCTTCAACAAGCGGGTTACTAAACACCCCGACATCTTTCTCAGTATTAAAATTGTTTGGATCAAAACTTGGCGTAGCAGCCAGAGCGATAATCTCACCCGTGTGCGGATCCATAATAATGCCGCCCGTTATCCGTGACCCCCATTGCCTATCAATATTCGCAAGCTCTTTTTCGAGTGCTGCTTGTACAGTAGGCTCTATTGTTGTGACAATGTTGCCTGCCTCTACCAGAGATGGTTTTGCCGCTCGCGAAAGTGACAAAAATAATTCAGCGAAGAAATTTTTATAGACGCCCGTTGTTGTTCGAGAGAGCGTTGTTTCAAATTGTTCTTCGATGCCGTAGCGTCCAACTTGAGTATCGCCTTTATATCCTACGAAACCAAGGACGTGAGCCGCAATAGCGCCCTGCGGGTAGAGTCGCCACTGATCGAGCGGCGTTTCAACGCCCGGAATGTTGAGTGCAGCAATTTTTTTTACAACTGCAGCAGGTATTCGCTTTGCAACTTCCTCGTATGGATCATCTTTTTTTGCCGCACGCTCGAAAAAAGTAGCACTATCAATAGGGGTAATGGTAGACAGTTTTGCGTACACACCTGCAGCATCCTCCAGCATTCGTGGATTAATAGCGAGCGTTCCTCCTGTTTGCAGTGTTGCAGCACTTGAGCGAGTGCCATCAGCAGCTAAAAAGTAAATACTACCGCGATCAAGCGAGACGGCATTTGTACGAAAATATTGTTTGGTTGCCTTTGCAGTGAAGGCGTCGTGAGAAATAACCTGCACGTAGTACAGTCGTGAAATAAAAAGAGCTGCAACAGACACAATGCAGACAACCAAAAATCGAAGCCGTCCGTGGTGCACCCGTACCATACGGCCTATTATTGCACGGTATTAAAGGTGACGCTCGGTGATGCCGGTACTCGAGTTACAAACTGTGTTGTTGGCTGGTCAATGAATCCAGAATCCAATGCAGTATCTTTCGAAAGTGACTGTGAAATGTGGGCGTATGATGCCTCCTGTGTCGCAACACGCTGTTCAAGTTCGCGAGTTTCTTTCACTGCGTCTTCACGAAGTGCCGTGTGCACGACCGCTTTGTTAACCAATGCAATATATGTACAGATAAAAAAGATGAGTATTGCCGCAGATATCCACAGAAGCAGAGCACCAGCAATTCGTTTCGTATAGAGTTTTTGACAAACAGTGTTCATGACAGTGGACTAAGTAGCTACTAAGTAACTAATGATTTTTCTACCGTGCGTAGTTTTGCGCTTCGTGCGCGTGGGTTTATTGAAAGTTCTTCAGGTGATGCAACGACAGGCTTTTTGGTAATGAGTGAGACAACATCTTCGTGTGCCATATCTCGAAACGTTTGCTTCACAATGCGATCCTCAAGGCTATGGAAAGTGATGACAGCCAGTCGTCCGCCGGGTGCAAGTGCTGCGACTGCGGCAACCAATGCTTTTTTAAGCTCGCCGAGCTCATCGTTTACGACAATCCGGAGCGCTTGAAATGATCGGGTTGCGGGATGCAATCGGCCATGTCGATACGCTGCGGGTACTGCTTGTCGAATAACATCGACAAGTGTATGTGTGGTCATAATCGGTGCTATCGCACGGCGCTCAACAATTACTTTTGCAATGCGGCGAGCGTAGCGTTCTTCACCGTATGCATAGAGTACGTTTGCAATACTCTCCTCGCTCCAATTATTAACAACGTCCGCTGCGGTGAACTGTCCTTCGGGACGGCCATCGTACGCGTGGTAATTCATATCGAGCGGCTCGTCGTTTTGAAAGCTGAATCCCCTGCCCTCCGAAAGCTGATCTGTGTTCCATCCGAGGTCGAGCAGCATACCATTCACCGCAGGAATGTGTTCGGTACGCAGAATCGTTTCAATGTGGGCGAAGCTGTCGTTTATAACCCGCACTGTTCCGCCGAGCGGCGCAAGCACTGTTTTTGCTCGCGCTATTGACTCGGCATCCTTATCAATTGCAATAAGGGTGATCGAGCTTCCAAAACGTTTGAGTATTTCAGCACTATGACCGCCAGTTCCAAGGGTGCCATCAATAACGACATGCCCCGGAGCAATAGCGAGTGCGTCAACTGAAGATTGTAAAAGAACAGGTACGTGCGCCATAAGTTAAAAGAGACCTCCCCCGCCAAGCTTTTCAGCCATCTGGTTTGCTTCTCGTTCAATACGGCTCTTGTATTCTGCCCACGTTTTGTCGTTCCAGAGCTCAATGCGCGTGTGCACACCAGCAAAGACAACCTTCTCTTCAATATGGGCGAAATGCTTTAGAAACTCTGGGATGAGAATTCGACCACTGGCATCTGCATCTATTTCGGTGGCACCGGCAAGCATGAAGCGAACAAATCCGCGCATGTCTGCCTGTCCCATACCGAGCGATGCAAGTTTCGTCGAAATCTTTTCCCACTCCTTCAGTGGATAGAGGAACAAACATGAGTCGAGACCGTGCGTCACCACCACTTTTGAGCCAAGTTCTTTTCGAAATTTGGCGGGTAGTGAGATTCGGCTCTTATCATCAATCGTATGTGTGTATTCGCCGATTAACATCGTTGTTCCACTTTATCCCACTTAATAACATTTTACTACACTCTGTCCCACTATTCCTACTTGGTTATCCACTTTTTCCATAAAAAAAGCCCATCCGATAATGGATGGGCAGTAACGTCAAGTGGTGTGACTGACGCTAACGACGGGACCGAAACGATCCTAAGAACTGCATTCGACGTTGGGCAGCAAACGATCGCGGATGGCAAGAACGACGTTGTCGATCGTGCTCAAGGGCCGACTGAACGGCCGGTTGGCTAGCCGATGATATCGACGGCTCCTCCTGTGATTCTCGCGACTGTTGCGCTAACTGCGCGGGCAACACGGGTACTCCTTCCGCTGACGTGACCAGTGGTGTAACCATGCAACTCCTTTTGATGAATGCCTGCGCGCAATTGTATCACAGGCATTGCTGTTGCCTGTTGCGCCATGTGCACATCAAAAACGAACTCAACCGGCTCCTTTCGTCGGTCTGACCACGGCTGTGGGCGTTTGGTTTTAGTAACGGGCATAATGCCCAATCCAGGACAATAACTAGTTCTCATGCACGTAAGTGGCATAAACGTCTCCTTCTATCTACTTTATAACACTAAATATGAATGAGTCAAACTATTTCTTCGGTCGCATCAGTGGAAACAATTGGAGTTCTCGAATTGACTTATCGGCAAGAAACGCAAAGAGTCGCTCGCCAAAACCGAAACCACAGGTTGGTGGCATGCCGTGTTCGAGCATTTCAACAAACACATCGTCAGCCATCATCGCTTCGGTGTCGCCTCCGGCAAGGAGCTGCTTCTGTGTTTCAAATCGTTCATGTTGATCGATCGGATCATTCAGTTCTGAATAGCCGCGACCGAGCTCACTTCCTGCAATAATTGGTTGGAACATTTGCGTCGTTCCCGCTCTCTCCCCTTTTTTAGCAAGAGGCGCAATGATTGTTGGATGATTCACCAAAAATGCCGGACCAGTAATATTTTTTCGGCAGTACTTCCACAGCGAATCAACGAGGCGTTCACGATTTACTCCTGCATAGGCAACGCTGAGCGATTCGAGTTTCTGTTCAATCTCTTTTTCTGTAGCTGTAGCAATATCGATACCTGTCTGTGCGCGAATTTCTTCAACATAATCTATTTCTTTCCATTCATCAGCAAGATTGAAGGTGTGCCCGCGGGTAGTAAATGTTGTAGTGCTAAAGACATTTTGCGCAATCTCTTGATAGAGTTCTTTTACGAGCTGCATGCCATCGCGATAGTCTGCATAGGCCCAGTAAAATTCCATGTTGGTAAATTCTTGCAAGTGATCGGGGCTTGATCCTTCGTTACGGTATACGCGACCAATTTCAAACGTTTTTGGAAAGCCCGCAGCCATAAGCCGCTTTTGCCACAGCTCTCCCACTGAGATACGCAAAAAAACATCAAGATCAAAATCGTTGTGGTGTGTTTTAAATGGCGTTGCCTCTGCTCCACCAGTAGTGAGCTCGAGTGTTGGTGTTTCGACTTCAAGAAATCCACGGGATTTTAAAAATGATCGAACAGTGTCCCAAAAAAGAGATTTTTTAACAAACAGATCACGGAGCTCAGGCGTCATGAGCAAGTCGAGATAGCGTTTGCGGAAGCGCTCATCAGGATCAGTAATACCATGCCACTTTTCGGGCAACGGCAGAAGTGTTTTGGTCGCAATATCCCACGCAGTGGTGAGAACACTCTGTTCTCCACGTTGGGTAGTAAACGCAGTCCCCGTAACACTGACGAAATCACCAATATCCACAAGCTCAGTGAATGCAGCAAGACGAGCTTCGTCGAGTGTGTCCTTTTTAAAGACGCACTGGAGGGTATCGGTGCCATCAGTCACCACAACAAATAAAATGGCACCTTGGCCCCGAATTGCCATAATTCGACCAGCAATTGAGAGCGGCGTCGCTGTCTTCTCGAGATCAGCAAAACGCTGCTTTATGTCAGCACAGGTGTGCGTACGCAGTACACGCGCTGGAAAAGGATTCTGACCAGTTGCAGCCAGTTTGTGCAGCTTCTCGAGTCGAACCTGCCGAATATCAGCTTCGCTTGCCATATATACCTATTCTATCCCAACAATCTTGTATGTCACAGCTCCCTTGGGGGTTTGCACAACAAATGCGTCACTCTTTTTCTTGCCTAACATAGCGATGCCGAGTGGCGATGCACATGAAATTTTTCCGGCACTGGTATCAGCTTCTTCAGAACCAACGATAGTAAATTTTTGTGAATCTTTTGAGCCTTCTTTTTTTACCGACACAATAGAGCCGACACTTGCGATATTTGTCTGGTGGGTAGTAATAATTTCGGCGTTTTTAAGCAAGTGTTCGATTTTTGCAATACGTTCTTCAACCGTAGCCTGCAATTCGCGCGCTTGGTGGTATTCAGCGTTTTCTGAGAGGTCGCCGAGTGCTTTTGCGTATTCGAGGTCTCGAGCAATCTCACGGCGCTTTTCGGTCGTTAAATGCTCAAACTCCTTGGTGAGTTCTGCATGCTTTTCCTTCGTTAAATACTCTTTTGAGTCGGCCATAATATAACTGGTCGATTAGCTAGTATATAGTTTCAGAAGTATAGAGTGTTACGACGAAAAGTCAATCACGTTGTTGGTATGCGCCCAATCAAATACCTTACGTAAAATTGACGAGGCGCTGATCGTGTTGGTTCGTGGACCCTTGTCGAGCAAGAGTACGAACGCGTAGCGTGGTTTGTCGTATGGAAAATACCCAACTACCCACGAATGTACAAATTGATTTTGTGACCCGAGTTCAGCGGTACCAGTTTTGGCGGCAATGGTGGTATAGCCAACATTGAGCGGTCCTGCAGTTCCTTCGGTAACCGCTAGTCGCATACCCTCTTGGACTATCGCGTAGCTTTCGGGACTAATACCTTCAACTACTACTTGCTCAACAGGTTCGCCGGATGCTTGTTTAATAACTGTTGGTTCTGGTGCACGACCGTTGAGAGCGATGTAGGAAGTCATGTTGAGCAGGTGCAGCGGCGTTATCTGAAATCCATACTGCCCAATTGCTGAGTGGTAGGTGTTTCCAAGTACCCATGGTTCATTGAAGGTTTTCTGTTTCCAATCGGGAGTGGGAATAACGCCAACAGCCGTCTCAAAAAAGGGAGTAGTAATTGCTTTGTTGAATCCAAATTTTGAAAAATACGCATCGAGCTTAGCAATACCAAGACCCTTCTGCCCCTCAAATCCGCCACCTACAACGTAGAAATAAACATCTGATGACACCGCGAGTGCACGCCGCATATCGACAGCGCCATGAGCCTTCCAGTCACGGTATACCGATGGCTTGTCAGGAAAGTACGGATTCGGAATTGAAATAGATCCGGTACTGACAATTGTTTTCTGTGGGCTAATCGTTTTTTCATTCAGCGCTGCGAGTGCAACGATTGTTTTAATCGTCGATGCAGGAGCGTACATACCATCGGTAATTCTGTTGAGAAACGGATTGCGTGGATCACCGTTATATCGCTGTATCGTTGCCAAATCAGTACCATCAGTAAGTACCTGAGCGTTGTATTCTGGATAGGTAACATTAGCAAGCACTTCCCCATTTGAAAGGTCCATGATGATGGCTGCCCCACCGACAAACGGTACTGCATCGGCAACTGTTTTTATTTCTTGAAATAATTGTTGTTGCAGTGCTGCGTTAATCGATAGCGTGATTGCATTACCGTGCGCTGCGGGTTCCATAAATCCTTGGGAAACAACGTCTCCATGTACATCTGTCTCGAGGAGCATTTTTCCATTTGTACCCCGAAGGAGTGAGTTGTATACGCGCTCAACACCGGTTTTACCAACATAATTTTCTTCAAAGTAGAATCCGCTGGTATCTTTTGTTGGATATTTAACAAAACCTACGAGTGACGAAATACCCTCAAGTGACGCGTACGTACGGAGAGCAAAATCACGAGTCTGATCTGCATCTACGGTATTCCAGGCAAGCGGTAATCCCGTTCGATCGTATATAACACCGCGGTCAGCAAACAGAATGCTGTAGTTGAGTCGATTGTTTTCGCTTCGATCACGGTACTGTTCGCCATCGACAACTTGCAGCGCCCACAGTCTCCCGGCAAAAATGGTAAGGATTAGCACTGCAAAGGTTGCAACAATCATGAGCGATACCCGCGAAATCGGTCGTTCAATTTTTCCCTCAAACTGATTCTGGTTAAATTCGGGCAGATTGTGTGCGTCAAGAAAAATATCTTCGGGCGCTATCTCATGCTGATATGTTGGCCGTCGGCGCAGGCGAAATAAGCGAGATAGTCGAGTAAGCATCGTCACTAGTATACCCTATGCTTTTGATATAAAGAGCATCCGCTTTATATAGATCGAAGCGATAAAAGCACACAAACATATCGCTGTTGTCGACAGTGGCCAGCTAAAAAAATTAGGCGTTGGATGGTAGAGCGCGTCGATGATAATGCCGACAACAATGAGTTCATAGTAGCGGTAAATAACCAGAGATACTAGGCACGCAAGTGGTACCGCAATCCACCACGGAGTCACGAAAGCAGATAAAATAACCAGCGTTGAAATAAGAATACGGTACTGCATCATAGTTCTATTGCCACAAATTCAAGATCGCGCAGTGATGATACTGATTCAATAAACACATCTTTAAACGTGTCTTCGGGAGCGGCAGTGACTGAGGTGACGGTACCAATAACTGCACGCGGAGTGCCGGGCAAGACAACCGGTACTCCTGCAGCAATCGCAACACCCTGCGGTATTCTGCTTACAAATGAACCACTACCATTTCCAACAACGGTAATGCGCGTTGAGGTGCCGACAATCGCTTCATATGTAGTGCCCGGACGTGAGAGCAGTTCAACAATTGCGGTATGCGCAAATACTTCTTTCACAACGCCGATGTAACTTTCTGTAGCTATTACCCGCTGTGACGAAACAATACCGTCGGCTGTTCCCTTGCCAATAACGAGTGTGTCATAAGCTGCAAACGGCGGTTTAGAAATAATTGGTGCCCAGGTACGAGGCGTCTCCGTTGGAACCGATAGCCCGACAACCGAAGCGAGGAGCTTGTGCTCTTGCTGTAACGCACTGTAGGCAACTTGAACCTCACGGAGTTGAATAATTTCATTTTCAAGATCAGCTTGGGTACGAATGAGTGTCTGCTTTGTGTGAAACCAGCCGGTAATGCCCGGTGCAATACGTGAGAGGCGGGCATGGACTGAATAAATTGGTCGAGCAAACGGTTGGACTATTGCAGATGTAATGGAGCTTCCTGAGTGCTGCAGTACAAGCAGCACTGCGCAGGTAACAGAAATAACAATCCACACTTGCTTCAGTGATGAGCGTCGAGCGGGTCTAGTTGGTCGAAATAAAATCATCGTCGCTTGTAATTAACAAATCACTAAAACCTTCTAAGTTATCAAGAATAATACCAGTACCACGAGCAACCGCAGTGAGCGGATCTTCAGGAATGTGGACAGGGATTTTTAGATATTCGGTAAGGAGTGAGTCGAGCCCTTTAAAGAGTGCCCCACCGCCAACCAGATAGACACCTCGCTGCATAATATCAGCAAGTACTTCGGGCGGTGTTGTTTCGAGAATCTCTTTTGTAGCCTCAATGAGAGTATCCATCGATTGACCAATGGCTTCGCGAATATCAGCATCAGTGAGTACCACTTCACGCGGTAATCCGGTAATGAGGTCACGACCGCGGATTGCTTTTTCGAGCGGCGTATCGCCCGGCACAAGCGCACCAACAGAAATCTTAACGTCCTCGGCAGTGCGTTCACCAATGAGGATTTTAAATTCATTTCGAACGTATGACACAATGTCGCTATTAAAACGATCGCCGGCAATTTTAAGATTTTTAGATCGCACAATACCGCCGAGCGAAATGACGGCAATATCGGTGGTACCGCCGCCAATGTCGACAATCATACTTCCTATTGGCTCACGAACCGGTAACCTAATACCGACCGCGGCAGCCATTGGCTCCTCAACAATATAGACTTCTCGGGCCCCCGCATTTTTTGTTGCATCGCGCACAGCCCGACTTTCAACATTAGTAATACCTGACGGTACACCGACAACAACTCGCGGACCAAACAGTGTACGAGTATTTTTTTGCGCTTTGTTTATGAGATAGGTAATCATTTCTTCGGTAATTTCAAAATCAGAAATGACACCATCGACAATTGGTCGAATAGCCACAATGTGCGCAGGTGTGCGACCGAGCATTGTTTTTGCTTGCATGCCGACCGCGACGACCGTCCCTGTTTTTTGGTTTACTGCAACAACCGACGGTTCGTTGATGATAATACCGTGATCCTTCATGTATACCAGCGTATTTGCGGTACCTAAATCAATGCCAATGTCGTTAGAAAAAAGCTCATAGAGTCGTGAGAAAATGCTCCGTTTCATGTAGTCAGCATCTTACTCTGCATTCTGTACCTGCGCAATAATCTGATCGGTGGTGAGGGCGCTGGTTTCGCCAGTAGCACGTATTAAGAGTTCGTGGGCCCCTGCAGCAATTGTTTTTTCACTGACAACAACCCGAAATGGAATACCGATAAGATCAGCGTCTGCAAATTTTTCACCAGCGCGAGTATCGCGATCATCCCAGAGTACCGTGATACCCCGTGCAGCACAGGCAGCATAGATTTTTTCAGCTTCAGTGTGCGCCTCGCCGCCCTCTTTTGCAACCTCAACAAGATGTATATGGAATGGCGCAACTGCTTTTGGCCACACGATACCTTTTGCATCAGATAACACTTCAACGATGGCACCCATCAAGCGACCAACGCCAATGCCGTAACTTCCCATCACAACTGGCTGCTGCTTCCCTGCTTCATCGACGTACATCAAATCCAGCGGTTCAGAAAAACGAGTACCCAGACTAAAAATATTTCCTACCTCAACAGCTTTTTTTTCAACCAGCGTATCGCGTGAGAGGCCGAGTTCTGTGAGTACCGCATCAGTGAGCACTTCTTTATTTACAGCAATTTTTTTTGTTTCATCAACGTAGATAGTATCTTCACCGGCATCGCTGATTGTTTGAAATTCATGTGAAAATTGACTGAAAATACCACCAGAAGCAAAGGTAAGCACCGTTGACGCACCGAGGCCAATGCGATCAAAAATACGAACGTAGGCCGCTTGTACTGCTGCATAGAGCGTTGCATGCTCCTCAGTACTGCGTGCAAACGAATACAAATCTTTCATTAAAAATTCTCGTCCACGCATGACGCCACTTTTAGCTCGCGCTTCATTGCGAAACTTTGTTTGAAATTGATAGGCCATGCGCGGCAAATCACGGTACGAGGATATGTGATTTGTCATCAGTGCAGTAATCGGTTCTTCGTGGGTAAATCCCAAACCAACCTCAGTACCATTTTTTAACGTCGATTTAAACCAGTTGTCGACAATCGCGTCATCCCAGCGGTTTGTTTTTTCCCAGAGTGATTTTTCTTGCAGTGTTGCAAGATGCAATTCATACCCACCAATAGCATTCATCTCTTCACGAATAATCTGAGTGATATTGTGCATCACTCGAACGCCGAGCGGAAGCATCGAGTACACACCCGCCATATCCTTATGTACAAATCCTGCACGAATGAGGAGCTGCGCATTTTTTGCAACTTCATCTTTTGGTGCTTCGCGGCGGGTTTTAGTGAAGAGGAGTGATTGTTTCATGAACACCTAAAACAAATTGACAATATCTTTGTATGTCACCGCAACCATCAAGAGCAGCAGCAGAGCGAATCCGACAGTGTTCACCGTGTTGGTTATTGCTGGCTTAATGCGGCGGCGAGTCACGGCTTCAATGAGTACAAAGAGTACTCGTCCACCATCGAGCGCAGGAAACGGAATGAGGTTAATGACACCCAAGTTAATTGAGATCAGCGCCGTAAATGAGAGTAGATATACCAGTCCGAGCGTTTGTGCATCGCCTACCATACCCGCAATACCAATTGGTCCTGTTACTTCAGAAAATGTGCCCGCACCAGTAAAGAGATGCTGCAAGAAAGTGACCAGCCCCTCTGCAACAGCCACGGTTAAGCGCCAAGTGAGAATTGCTCCTTCTTTAAATGCCGCTACAAATGGCAAGTCAGCAGAGCCGACAGTATCAAGTCCCACACCAATTGCTGCTTTGTTAGCAACAACACCAGTAATAGGTGTTACCTTTTTTGTTTCCTCTACTGTGCCGCGGTTAATCACGATAGCAACCGATTCGCCACCATGAGCTGCAATAAAGGTGCGTACCGAATCGGTTGTTAATTCAACGGGACGGAGTGCACCGACAGAGACATCAGTAATTGCATCCCCCACTTTAATACCGGCTTGAAACGCAGGCGAATCAGGACTAACTGCGGTAATCATCACCCGTTGATTTTCGAGTGGATAGGTATTAAATTGCGATACCGACACGGGCATACCTGACATGAAACCGATAGAAATGAGTATCCAGGCAAAAATAAAGTTAAATGCGACACCGGCAACAAGCACCGCAATTTGTGCCAGTTTATTTTTATGCACGAAACTGCGGGCAGCATCAGGGCCATTAATTGAGGCATCGTCGGGGTTTTCTCCAAAAATTTTAACGAACCCGCCAAACGGAATAACATTTAACGTGTAGGTCGTTTCACCGTACTTCTTTCCCCAAAGTCGTGGAGGAAATCCCAATCCAAATTCATCGACACGAATCTTAAAGAGTTTTGCAACGACGAAGTGTCCTAACTCGTGTACAAACACTAATGCCGCCAAAATGATGATGAATAGAATGATAGACATGATATATCGTTAATTGTGTATTTCTTTTTCCTTTCGCTGAAACACCTCTTCGAGCTTCTTGTTTGTTTCGTCGATGAGCTTCTGCATATCTCCTTTCAATCGAAAGACATCATCTTCGCCCATACCGCCCTTATCCTCTGCTGCGTCGATGTCTTTTGAAACGGCGTCACGTTCGGCACGAACTGAGATACGCGCTGCCTCAAGTTTTTCCTTAGCAATTTTTGTCAGAAGTGTGCGACGTTCACCGGTAAGTTCAGGAAAAAATACTCGAATACCCTTTTCATCAACACCGACTGAAACGCCAAGATCGGCACTCGTAATTGCTTTCTCGACGGCTTTTATCAACGTTGCGTCCCAGACGGTGACCCGAAGCACACGTGCATCTTCAATAGTGACACTACCCAACTGGCTTAATGGCATCGGAGAACCGTACGCTTCAGCATGAATGCTATCGAGGATAGCAGGACTTGCGCGGCCAGTGCGGACTTGGGTGTATTCAGCGCTCAACCAATCAAGAATTTCACTGAGGCGAGTTTTAAGTGGACTGAAATTATACATGATTCGATTGTACCACAGGCAGTGTCGTAGCGAGATGTTCAAAAATAAGTTTTGGTGAACTACCCCGATCGCCCAAAAACTGTGTGGCTGTGTACACCGATGTAATAGCGTCAAACCGTTTGTGACGACGTAATTCAGCAACGAGTAGTGCCACAAAGTGCCGCTGGGCTGCAACGTCTTTTCCATCTACCAATTTCTGTACTCGCAGCAATCGTTCTGCTGGTTGATTCGCGATAAAGGTTGTCACCTGTGCACGTATATTTTTTTCTGAAGTTTCTGATGACTGATCGCTGCCATGCGGAACAACATACACTCGAGAAATCACCGTCGGCAGTAACTGAGTGGTGGGCGGAATGAGTAAGAAAATGTGGGTATGTGGAGATGGTTCCTCAAGAACCTTGAGTAACGCCTGCTGCGCGTCAGTTGTAATGACAGCAGTAGCAACAATAAGTACTGTTCGATCAATCGACACGGGCTTACGAATACTTTTCTCTTTGAGGAGACGAGCATCATCGATGGTGAACTGTTCAGTTTCATATATCCAGACATCAGGATTTCCTGCGAGCGGCGCACCGATGAGATTTTCAAGGTGTGCCACAACGTCGCCGAGCACAATCGTATTCGGCACCACATAGGCATGATGGAGTGAATCACGGGATGGTAGATGCGTTGAGAGCATTCGAGCTGTTCAGTTACTTATTTATCTAATTGGTTATCGCTTAGTACCAATGGACTTTTTGTAGGTATCGAGGTGATCGAGGGCAATACCGCTTCCCTTCACCACACAATAGAGAGCGTCGTCGGCAACACGAGCTTTCACGCCGGTGCGACGAAACACGAGCTCAGCAAAATTGCGCAGCATCGATGAACCACCAGTCATAATAATACCGTGGTCAATAATATCAGCAGCGAGCTCTGGTGGTGTATCTTGGAGCACATCTTTCATTGCCTTAATCATTTCACGCAGTTCACGGCCAATAGCTTTTACCACCTCGTTCGTCTTAATTTCAACAGATCGCGGTAAGCCTGAAATCGTGTCGCGACCCTTAATGGTCATCGTCAGCTCTTCCTCAACTGGAATAGCCGATCCAATAGTAATTTTTACATCTTCAGCTGTTTTGTCCCCGATTGAAAGGTTGAATGTTTTTTTAATGTAATCAGCAATTGCCACGTCAATTTTGTTTCCTGCGTATTTTACCGAGAGCGACGACACAATGCCGCCGAGTGAAATAACCGCAACGTCGGTGGTACCACCGCCAATGTCGACAATCATGTGTCCGCGCGGCTCTTGAATAGGGATACCCGCGCCGATTGCAGCAAGAATTGGTTCCTTAACGACGTAGGCATTGCGCGCACCCGCCCGAACTGTGGCCTCAATAACCGCGCGCCGTTCTGTTGAAGTAATACCTGCGGGAACAGACACGAGCACATCGGGCTTGAACAGCGCCCAACGACCGAGAGCTTTTCGCATGTAGTAGCGGAGCATTGCCTCAGTTACCTTGTAGTCAGCAATAACACCATCACGCATTGGTCGATACGCAATAATACTTTCTGGTGTGCGGCCGACCATTTGTTTTGCCTCAATACCAACCGCCAGAATTTTTTTATCCTGCTGAGAAATTGCTACCACTGACGGCTCATTAAGCACAATCCCCTTTCCTGGTACAAACACAAGGGTGTTTGCGGTGCCCAAGTCGATACCGATCTTTCGAGCAAAAAATGACATGGCCTCATCATACGCACCTGCTGGGCGCAACGCAATAGTATACTACGCCTGTCTTGATCAATATATCACATATGATATACTCTACGATCTATGGCAATCACCAAAATAAACAAGATCGGCAAGCTTATTGAGCAACTCCGCGAGAAGAGCAACCTCACCCAGGGAGAGCTCGCGAAACGTATTAATACCAGCCAGAGCGCTATTGCCCGTATCGAAAACGGTGAGCAAAACCTTACCACCTCAATGCTCGAGAAAATCGAAAAGGCCCTCCGTCACGACATTGTTACCCTTGCCAAAGGTACGATCAATTTTAAAATCGAAGGCGGACGCTCACTCTCGGGCACCGTCGCCACCAACACCTCAAAAAATTCAGCGGTTGGCTTACTCTGCGCTTCGCTACTCAATCGAAGCGTCACAGTACTTAAGAACATGCCAAAAATTGAAGAGGTGTTTCGACTTATCGAAGTCCTTCAGTCAATTGGAGTAAAAGTAACCTGGGACAATGCAGACATCACTATTGTACCGCCAAAAAAATTTGATCTCAGTACCATTAACATCGAAGCCGCAATGAAGACTCGCAGTATCATTATGTTCATCGGTCCGCTCATTCACCACCTTCAAAAATTCTCACTGCCTCAAGTTGGCGGATGCAAGCTTGGTTCACGCACGGTAAAGCCACACTTCTTTGCGCTTGAACGTATGGGAGTATCTATCAAAGCAACAGCCGATGCGTACGTTGTCTCTCGAAAAAAAGTGAAGCCTGCCTACATTGTGATGTATGAATCAGGCGATACCACAACCGAAAACGTGCTCATGGCCGCTGCACGTACACCAGGTGCAACTACTATTAAATTCGCGTCGGCAAACTACATGGTGCAGGACATGTGCTTCTTCCTCGAATCACTCGGCGTTAAAGTAGAAGGTATTGGCACTTCAACTCTCATTGTCCACGGTCTTGAGGATATCAACGTTCCGCTCACCTTTTATCCGAGCGAAGATCCTACCGAGACAATGTTCTTCCTTGCTGCTGCAGCAGTAACGCAGTCAGGTATTACCATCACCCGTGCTCCGATCGATTTTGTTGAGCTCGAATTACTCAAGCTTGAAAAAATGGGTTTTAAGTACACACTCAGCGACCGCTACAAAGCGCTCAATGGCCGTACCGATCTGGTTGATATCACCACCTACCCATCAACTCTTGTTGCCCTCGACGAAAAAATTCATCCGAGTGTATTCCCTGGACTCAACATGGACAACCTACCTTTTTTTGCTGTCATTGCTACTCAAGCAAAGGGTCAAACGCTCATTCATGACTGGGTGTACGAAAAACGCGCAATCTACTACATCGAACTTGAAAAACTTGGCGCATCAATGGTCCTCGCTGACCCGCATCGTATTTACATTAACGGCGCAACACCACTAAAAGCGGCTGAGATTGTCTGCCCACCAGCACTTCGACCTGCAACAATTATTCTCATTGGCATGCTGGCAGCAAAAGGTACCTCAATGCTTCGTAATGTGTACAGCATTAACCGTGGCTACGAAGATTTAGCTGAACGTCTCAACGCCATTGGCGCACGTGTCGAGCTCATCCGCGAACAGTAGTAATTGAGTATACTAGGAGCATGCATATCATTGAGTGCATTCCTATTAAGCGAGCGATCGGCCGCGAAACCCTTTCCTATTTCACTAAAACCGCTATTCCTGTGGGGAGTGTAGTATCTATTCCCCTTCGTGGAGGAAAAGCACATGGCTTGGTAGTGAGCTCCCATTCAGCCGAATCAGCCCGAAGTGATATCCGGCAGGCCACATATAGTATGCGCAAGCTGCAATCGACACACTACCGGCAACTGTTTTCTGAAGACTTTATTACCGCAGCGCACCGAAACGCCGACTTTTCAGCAACGACAACGGGCGCCATTATCTCAGCACTTGCTCCAGCGGCACTTCTCGCCGATGGAAAATTTTCAATTGCTCTGCACACAAAGAAAGCACACGCCGGCAATGCTATTTCTCCGGAGGCATACATTGTACAAGTCACCAACGACGAACAGCGGCACGCACATTATAAAAGTATAATCCGCGAAACATTTGCGCAGCAGAAATCGGTTTTTTTATGTGTACCGACACGTACCGAACTTGAGCAACTGATCGCACCCGTTTCAAAAGGCATCGAAGAGTACGCCTATGTCATCCACGGCGATTTGCCACCAAAAATTATTAAAGATATTTGGAAGAAGGCGGTGGCCCAGCCGCACCCTGTTGTTGTTATTGGCACCGGCGCAATTCTTTCACTTCCCCGTCACGATCTCGGCGCCATCATTATTGAACGCGAGCATTCGAGCGCATACAAAATGATTCGCCGTCCGTTTGTTGATATTCGTCGCGTCGCTGAAGCACTTGCCACGAGCAGTGGTGCTCGGTTTATTGTTGGAGACAATGCCATGCGCATTGAAACCATCTGGCGAGCCCGTACCAACGAACTTATCGAACTTACACCAGCAAGCTTTCGATCAGCCACCAGCGCACAACAAATTCGTGTTGATTTAAAACCAGTAACAAAAGGTGCTCACATTTCATGGATTAGTCCTCCGCTCGCAACCGCGCTCCGTGAAGCTCGCGAGCAAAGCCGTTTGTCATTTGTGTATGTTACCCGGCGAGGCATTGCTCCGAGCACCGTGTGTGGCGATTGTGGCACTGTTGCGCTCTGTAGCAATTGCACGTCACCAATTGTCCTCCATGGCAACGGCAACCATCGTTACTTTTTATGTCACCGCTGTGGCGAACGGCGCGACGCCCAGGAAACCTGTCGACACTGCGGCAGCTGGAAGCTTACCCCGCTCGGCATCGGCTCAGAACAACTGTCACAACAGATTCAGGAACTATTACCCGGTGTTGAAATTATTCGTATCGATAAAGACGCAACACCGACCGCAAAAGCGGCACACATTGCAGCTGATAGATTTTACCGATCACCCGGCAGCGTTATGGTTGGAACCGAACTTGCCGTTCGTTACCTCACACAACCAGTGCACGTGGCTTGCATTGGATCGATTGATTCACTCTTTTCACTTCCCGACTATCGCATTCACGAAAAAATACTATCACTAGCACTCCGTATTCGCAGTCTCACCAGTGGCACATTTATTGTCCAAACTCGTATGCCCGAAAAGCCACTCTGGAACCACCTCGAACAGGGTAATATTCTCGATTTTTACCGCGAAGAAATTGCCGAGCGTCAGCAGTACAACTATCCTCCGTTTAGTGTGTTTATAAAACTGACTGCTCGTGGTTCAAAAGCTGAAACCCGACGTATCATGGATGATGTAAAAGAAATGCTTACTCCATTTGATATGCATATATTTCCGGCATTCATTGAACGAGAGCGCGGTGTCTTTGTACTCCACGGTATTTTACAGCTCCCGCGCACCGCGTGGCCCGACCCGGCTCTCCTTGCCAAACTACGTGCATTACCGCAGTATGTAACCATTCAAGTCGATCCCGATAACCTCCTCTAGCATGGTACCTATTCTTCAAAAAGAACACCCCCTCCTCCGTGCCCGAGCTCGTGAGATTCGTCCCGATGAGTTTGGTATCACTCCGCTCATTGCCGTACTTCGTAGCATGCACGAGGCTCTCGATGCCCAAGACGACGGCGTTGCTATTGCCGCTCCGCAAATTGGCGAATCACTCCGCATTTTTATTATTTCCAAAAAAGTGTTCGCTCGGCGTCGAAAAGATAAAATTTTTGAAAACGTGGTGTGTATCAATCCGGTCATCACCAAAATGTCTCGCGAGAAAAAACCAATGACTGAAGGATGTTTGAGCGTACGCTGGCTCTATGGAAATGTTGATCGTGCTGCTAAAGCGACAATTGTTGCCTACAACGAACGTGGTGAAAAATTCACGATGGGCGGCAGCGGTTTGCTCGCACAAGCATTTCAGCACGAAATTGACCACCTCGACGGCATACTCTTTATTGACAAAGCAACTAACATTGAAGAGGTGCCACCGCCAGACACTTCACACGCCAATGCGTAACTGTGCCTTTTTTGGAACGTCTGCGCTTTCTGTGCATGTTCTTAATGAACTCCTCCGTGCAGGATATACGCCCGCGCTTATTGTAAGTACTCCGGATTTGCCACAGGGCAAGAAACAAGAAATTGTCGTATCCCCCGTTGCAACGTGGGCAGCGGCACAGCATATTCCGCTCCTACAGCCAGAAAAGTTGTCTGATCCAGTATTTCTTGCAACACTCAGCAGCACTGCGTGGGACGTGTTCATTGTTGCGTCGTATGGAAAAATTATTCCAAAACAAGTATTGGAGTTACCCCGACGCGGAACCCTCAACGTACACCCATCGCTCTTGCCACTCTTGCGCGGGCCATCGCCAATTCAATCTGCCATTCTCAATGACATGCGCGACACTGGCGTTACCATTATGGCAATCGATGCACACGTTGATCACGGGCCAATTGTTGCACAAAAAAAAGCGGCTATCGCTCCAGCTGATTGGCCACTATCCGCACCAGCACTACAAGACATGCTTGGTCACATGGGTGGCGAACTTCTTGCAACCGTACTGCCGGGTTGGATAGCACAAACCACACCTGCACAAGAACAACAGCACAGTGCAGCAACACACACGGCGCTCATAACAAAACAGGATGGTGAACTGAAAGAAACCGACACCCCGTATGCCCGCTGGCTTAAATACAATGCGCTACAACCATGGCCGGGCGTCTATTACATGCACCCCACCGCGCACGGACCGGAACGAGTACTCATTACTGAGGCAACATACACAGCAGCAACACATGAGTTTGTCATTACGCGCGTAACACCAGCGGGCCGAAAAGAAATGTCCTACGCCGATTATGTGCGTGGCTTAAAAGGAGTGATGTAACCCCGAGCCATCTCTTTAATTTTTTGTGCTCCACGTTTCCATACTCCGCGTTTGCGCGAGATGTGTGATTTGAGTGCAGCACTTATTTCATCTTTCACTGTATCGATAGCAGCGTACAAATCGACCATTTCAGATACTGCACGGAGAGTCTTCTCTTTAATGTGCAGATTCACCTCAGCTCGAAAAATATCGCCTGACTTATGATGGTTTGTTGTTTTTCCTACCTCAACATCGATCGTGTGTTCGGGGTGGTGCTCAAGAAGTTTTTCTAACGGTTCGAGTCGCTTATCAATGTAGTTTGAAATCGCCTCTGTTAATTGCATGTTCGTCCCCTTCCGTTGAATGTGTAGCATAGTACTAGTATACCACCCGATTTTTCTTAAATAAAAAAGAGCCTGTCAAAGAATAGTAATGCTACTACTGCTGTTTTTCTTTGCAATTGAAGCCTTTTTTGATATCATGCGACATATTCCGGGATAGCTCAGCTGGTAGAGCGGCTCCCTGTTAAGGAGTTGGTCGCAGGTTCGAATCCTGCTCCCGGAGCCAGTTAGGAATAGAAGCGGCAAAAACTGCTTCTATTCCTTTTATGGAGCCACGCTTTTTAGGTTCTAACCTTTCATAGAGTACCTTTTGAGACTTAAGTTCGTTTTCTGTGAGCATATAGGGATGTAGCTTCTCAATCCTTAGTTCCTTGTTCATTAAGCTTAGGTTCGATCCTGTAGTGCTAAATATCTGTCGTTTTTTATGTAGATCACCAGTGGTATTGAAATGATTCTTTGCGAATGTACAAAAATTAAAACTTGTTTACAGGAACAAGTACAACCAGCTAGAGAAGAGGCTATCGATAAGGCAAAACGAACTTTGTGCCATAGAACGCACCCATGCCTCATTACATGCGGGCTCACGCTGATGTGATGAACGACCCGAACAAAACCAAGGCGGATCGACAGAAGTGGATGGTTGAAAACAAAGCGCGATTTGATGCTACTTTAATTAATAATAGCTAGGTTTTTTATCTAGCTGTTTTATACAGACTTTTCAAACAAATAAAGATACTCCTCATAGCTATTCTTTGTCATTTCTTCTTTGGGGACAAATTTAAGCGATGCGGAGTTTGTGCAAAAACGACGACCGCCCTCTTCTTTTGGACCATCTTCAAACACATGCCCTACATGTCCAGCACTGCTTCGTATCTCTGTACGTGTCGTTGAAAGCGAATTGTCCTCGTGCATAGTTACCGAGTCATCCTCAATTGTTCTCCAGAAACTTGGCCAGCCTGTACCCGAATCGTACTTGTGAGTACTCGAAAAAAGCGGCTTACCTGTAACCTTATCCACATAAATTCCATCTGCCTTATTATCCCAGTACGCATTATTGAATGGCGATTCAGTTCCATTCTCAGCAACGACATGATATGCAAGCGGATCCAAATTTTTTAACATCTCCGCAATCTCTTCGTTGGTATAATTGTAGTCACTTCTTTTTGATGTTTCTTTTCTCATAATTTCTGTTTGTTCAGATTGTAAAAATTGTATTGCAGCGTCCTTTGCCCATGTTTCCTCTACAAAACCAGCTCTACCTGAACCTTTCTTGTATCGCTCATAGTGATCAGATGCTTTTTTGTAATAATCTTGATGGTATTCTTCTGCCCTGAAGAAAGTGGTAAACGCTAGAATCTCTATTGCAATGGGCTTAGAGAACACGCCACTTTTTTCTAGTCGCATTTTGGCATCACGAGCGACAGTTTCTTGTTCTTCATTCTGATAGAAAATAGCGCTTGTATACTGAAAGCCCTTATCAGCAAACTGACCCTCGGTATTTGTTGGATCAATATGTGACCAATAAATATCAAGTACTTTTTCTGTCGAAATTATATTTGAATCATAGGTAATCTGCACTGCCTCACGATGCTTGGTAGTACCTTTTGCAACTGATACATACGAGGCATTAGATGCTTCTCCTCCAGCATATCCAGATACAGCATCGATAATTCCTTCTTCCTCCTGAAAGTACGCCTCAGTACACCAGAAACACCCTCCTGCCAGGGTGATAGTTTCGTAGGATTCTTTCATAGAAGATTTGTCTTGGACAGAATCATTTTTAGGAGCGAACCTTTCGATCAATAAATCCTCAAGTTGAATGGTTGCACCATAACCCGAATCCAAGATGATGGTTTCTATCTTCTTGTCGTAACCAGTAAGAACTGCAATCCCGACAAGAATAATCAGCACTCCAAATATTTGTTTTATCCTTCCTGCTGTCTGCATTCGTTCTGAAATTTTATTTACAATTTTCTGACCAAAATATGCAATAAGGAGAAGTGATGCCGCCAAGCCAAGAGTGAAGCCTAGGAGATAGACAAAACCAACAATAAATGAAGCTGGAAGAACTGTAGCTATGATAAAAAGATACGTTGGAGAGCATGTAGTGAACACTGGACCCAAAGCTAGTCCGATCAGCATGTCTCCTTTGTAACTTTTCTTTTGATACCCTGAACCAAGCGCTTTATTGCTAAGCAAACTTAATTTATTTACATACGGTATCCGTACCCAAAATGATGGAAACACAATTGCGAGACCAACAAGAACTATTACTAGCCCAGAGAAGCTTGTCCAGAAACTTTGCGGAATACTAATAAAGAGTGTTGTTGCTTTTAACAGAAGCGTGAACAGGATAACTGATATAGAAAGAGAACCAATAACCGTTAGTGCTCTTTTTGATACTCCTCGAGATCCCTCTTCTGACGCTCCGATAACCACAGGAAGAAGCGGTAATATGCACGGCGCAAGCACCGTAAATATTCCTGCCAGAATTGAGATAATGAAGAAAATCATACTATTGTATTTCTAATACCAAGCTCGCGAGCTTAGGGCTTCCGCTCCACTTCTTGATGAGGTTTCCGTCCTTGTCTACCTGAACAAGCGTGTGCTGATACGTAACTCCGTATTTCTTCTTCAACTCTGTTTCCTTGTCGTAATCAACTTTTAAAATACTCACTCCTTCTGGAATCGAACCCATATTAGCTTCGATATCTGAGTTGAGGCTTCTGCATGATGGACACCATGAAGCATGGAAGAATAGAACAACGTCACCAGTCTCTGCTCGTGCAAGTTTCTCAGGTGCATATGCTTCGTATGAACCTTTCATCATTTCAGTTCCTTTCACCGTCTCGTCTTTCACTATAGCGTCACCTTCTTTTTGCATCACAGCAGAATCGTCCATTTTCTTATTCATCATTGCATCATCTTTGCCAGCCATAGATGCATACACACCTCCAACAATTACTACTAACGCTATAACTCCAATAATAATCCCTGTGTTTTTATTCATATAATTTTGCGAAATTATGTCGCACAATCGTCCTCAGAGCGCGACTTGTTATCTGTTAATTACTTTTATACTTACTAGTATAGATAAAAGAAAAACAAATGTAAAGTATAATTTACATTTGTTTTAGTGGATAACTTCTAGGTGCGGATATTAAAGATTTTTGTCGCTCCAGATGCGGGTGCCTATTTTAACGACAATCATTACAATAAGTGCCACAACAAGCCACGGATCAACAGTGTGCGTGTATCCCTGAATCACAATTCCGAGAGTGAGTACTCCTGACCCTGCGAGAAATGCATTTCTTCCTGCAAGAGTTCGATGTTGCCCTTCTCGCTCATCAATCATGGTTTCCCGAAGAATGAAGCTCGCGAATAATCCAAAAAGTCCGAGTGTAATAGCAAGCATGGACATCACCATCATGTTAGGCATCCAGAAATGAAATGGATTGAGTAGTAGAATTGCAATTGCAATCAGGGCTATTGAAACGATAGTTTCTTTGAGATTATTTTTCATATGATATTTTGAATATTTTCTCGACAGACATCTTAAAGAAACCAGCGATCTTTAGGGCTAGTAAAATTGAGGGTGTATAGTTTCCTTTCTCCAAAGCAATGATAGTCTGGCGACTGACATTCACCTTGGATGCGAGATCCTCTTGCGTCACACCAATCTCCGTTCTGTATTTGTTTACTTCGTTTTTTATCTTCTCTGGCATACATTTTGATTGTACCGATTATAACTTACCAAAACATGAATGTAAAGTCGTCTTTACTTATACTTCGCCATCTCCGCCTCCGTCGGCCTCACCACCGGATACAATCCATCCCTCAGATTCGGCAGGTATGCGACGAGCGGATCCAGCTTCCAAAAGGTTCCTATATCTCGTACTATGTCGAGCCCTAGTGACGAAACCTCGCATAATGCGGGGTTTTGTCTTTTATTGCTTGATACATTGGAGGTTCGAGCGTGCTCTAATTCGGCTTCAACTGCCTGACGACTTTTTATGATCGTTTTGATGAAGGAATGGTAATTTACAAAGACTTTTTTGCCCTTTATGGTGAGGTTCGAGCCAAGACATGCGAGTATGGCTCTTTTGGTCTTTTCGTCTCCTTTTTCAAACCAAATGTGCGCATAGCAGGCGAAGTCAAAGGTCTTCTCGGTGAGCTCTACCCATTCGAGGACCTGCTTGTTCGTGATCTTTAAATCATCTTCGAGGATCAGTTTTCTTTTTACCATTCCGCCTTTGAGGTTTTGATATTCGTCATCTGTTATAAGTGCACGGTCCTGGTTTCTTGGCGAGGTGAAGTTGAGGGTGAGTGATTGCAAATTCTTGGTGACTTCCTCAAGCTCTTTGTTCTTGCCTTTTAGGACTAATGAGTCAGTGTCCGCTTCGGTCTTGCGGAGTTCGTGGAGATGCCTGATGGCCGGATTCAGTTTGCTCTCACCGCTTCCAAAAGCTACAATATCTAATACAAGGTTGGTGTACGAGGAAAGGGTGCAGACAAACCAAGCACCCATTAATCATTAATCAAAAATACATTGTGCAAGAGTAATTTTTTAAGCTGAATAATAGTATGAAAAATACCTGGCACACAAAAACAATATCTCACATTCTACAGAATCTCCACACAAATGAGCGTGGGTTAACCGCAGTCGAATTTGCTATCCGTCTCAAAGAATATGGCTACAACAAACTTCCTGAAAGCAAACCAGACGGCTTACCAGTTATTTTTCTGCGTCAATTCCAAAGCCCACTCATCTACATTCTCCTTTTTGCTAGCGCGATCGTATTTTTCATGGGCGAGACTGTTGATGGATCAATCATCCTTGCCGTGCTGTTGTTTAATGCCATTGTCGGGACTGTGCAAGAAGGAAAAGCCCAGAATACACTCCTCGCGCTCAAGAGATTTGTGGAGACAAAATCGACTGTGCTCCGTGACGGAAAAGAGCTGATTATTCCCGACACTGAAGTGGTTCCGGGTGACATCATCTTGCTTATGGAGGGAGAAAAAGTACCGGCTGATGCGCGAATTATTACTTCAAACAGTCTCAAGGTCGATGAGGCAGCGATGACCGGTGAATCCGAACCGGTACAGAAAATTACTAAAGTATTGGCTGGACAAAACGTAGCCACCTCCGATCAGAAAAACATGCTCTTTAAGGGTACTCATGTCGTGTCTGGGAATGGTAGAGCTGTTGTTGTTGGGACTGGTTCTGATACAGTTATTGGTAAAATTGCCAAGCAGATTGCTACAATCAATACCGAAATTCCCCTCAAAACCAACATCCGTAATCTCTCGCGACTAATCATTATCACCGTCGCTCTGATTAGCGTATTCCTGTTTATGTTCGGTATCATTCTCGGTAAGCCAGTAAAGGAAATGTTTACCACCATTGTCTCGCTTGCCGTTTCTATCATTCCTGAAGGTTTACCTATTGTGGTGACGCTTGTCCTCGCAACCGGCGTATGGCGTATGAGTAAGAGAAATGCTTTGGTAAAAAAACTGCAAGCCGTAGAAGCTCTCGGCCAAGCTCGAATAATTGCGGTTGATAAAACAGGGACTATTACCAAAAACGAGCTTATTATCCAAAAAGTATTTGTTGATGCAAAAATGTTTGAAGTCGGCGGTATCGGTTATGAGCCTAAAGGAGACATGCGCCTTGATGGAAAGCTTACAGACGCAATCAATCAATCTGGACTGGCTTTTGCTGGCCGAATCGCCGCCTATTGTGCTAGTGCCAGGGTCATGTTTTCTGCCGAGGAAAATCTATGGCGTGTTGCAGGGGACCCCACTGAGGCAGCTATGCTCGTATTTGCCCAAAAACTGGGAATGCATAAAGACGAAATGGAACAAGAAACACCAATCATCTCGGAAATTCCATTTGATTACAAACTAAAATATCACGCAGTTGTTCATGGTAACAACGAAAAGAAAATACTGACTGTAGTGGGTGCACCGGAAGTTATTTTGAAACTTTCCGAAAAAGTCTGGCACGACGGCAAGAATCACCATTTAGGATCAAAAGAAAGAGATGAATTGGAAGCAACTTTTGTCCGTATGTCACAGGAAGGTCTGCGTGTAATTGCTTTTGCGGAGACATCAGACGTGCCACACAAACTTACTTCAGAAGCGATTGGTGGCCTCACCTTTGTTGGATTCTACGGAATGAAGGACGCATTACGTCCAGAAGTTACTGACGCTCTGCAAAGAGCCGTATCGGCCGGTATCCGAGTAGTCATGATCACCGGTGATCACAAGATTACAGCACAAGCCATTGCCCAAGAAGCTGGAATTTATCACGACGGCGATACTGTTCTTACCGGAGAGGATATCGATACTCTTTCGGAAAAAGAGCTTGCTGAGAGACTTGCCACCACCAGTGTTTTTGCTCGAGTAAATCCAGACCACAAACTCACTATTATTAAGGCTTTTCGAGCTCGAGGAGAGATTGTAGCTATGACTGGAGACGGAGTGAACGATGCTCCCTCTCTCGTGGCAGCTGATATTGGTGTAGCTCTTGGCAATGGTAGCGAGGTAGCAAAGGAAGCTGCTGATATTGTGCTTTTGGATGATAATTTTGGGAGTATTGTATCGGCAGTAGAAGAAGGACGGAGTATTTACAAAACCATCAAGAAAGTGATCCTCTATCTTTTTGCCGGTAGTGCAAGTCAGGTCTTTACGATTTTAGGAGCATTATTCCTGGGCTACCCACTTCCACTTTTGGCAGCCCAAATCATCTGGTTAAATTTTGTTACAGACGGATTCTTAGCTGTATCACTCTCCATGGAGCCGAAAGAGGAAGGATTATTGCGCGGTAACTTTGAGCGACCGAAAAAGTATCTAATTGATAAACTAATGGCTAAGCGAATGTTACTCACGTCCTTGCCATTAGCACTGGGGGCTCTCTATCTTTTTCAAAGATATTTAGATGTCGATATGACAAAAGCGTGGACAATTGTTCTTACAACACTCGCAGTAGGTCATTGGTTCAACGCGTGGAACTGCCGATCCGAGAACAAATCCATTTTCCAAATGAACCCATTTTCTAATAAATTTTTGGTAAGAGCAACGATCACTATTACCTTACTTCAATTGTTTGTGGTGTATAACCCACTCATGCAAAAGTTTTTACACACGACCGCCCTTGACCTTTCAGATTGGCTGCTGATCATACCGATCGCCGCTTCGATTGTGCTGGTTGAGGAAATAAGAAAATTCTTTTATCGAAGAAACATACGTAATTAAAAATCATTTTCAAGTTTAGGCACGAAAATGGTAAAATAAAGATATGGCTACCTTCTCACTAGACATTTTCGGTTTGTTTATATTCATCGCTGGTTTCGTCATTGGACTCGGTGCAGTGACCGTCATCGACATCCACGGCTTTTTGGGTAGAAAGTCACCGTACTGGACTCTTGCTACGACGCGTACTCATAAAGTAACGAAGCCGCTCATTTGGATTGGCATAGGGCTCACGATAATCGGTGGGCTTATTTTTTATAGAAATGAGGCTTTTGCCAGCATTCCATTATTTCAATCACTGATTGCGGTGATTTTGATTTTGAATGGCCTATTTTTATCTTTTAAAGTAAGTCCATATCTAATAGAAAAAGAGAAACAAAATAAATCTGATGAATTACTCCCCCTATCATGGCAGAAGAAAATTACCGCAAGCTTTTTCATGTCATTCTTCTGTTGGTGGGGCAGTTTATTGTTACTTGTGGTGTATATTGTAAAACATATATCACTATAATATGACAAAGGAAGTTATCGTGAATGATCTGATGCAAAAAGAGTATCGATATATTCTTTCTGAACCGGTAGGTAAAAACTTTGACTCTCAATTCAAACCCGACCTTTCCCCCAAGCATATGTTTGCCCTCGGGGTATTTGGCGGACGGTACATGCGAGATTGTCAAAAAGAATTTCCTAAGGATTGGTTTACTCGCGCCAAGTTACTACCAGATAGTATGAGTAAACCTGATAAAAAGTTAAATTATTTTGGTGTGCATGCCTCGCAGTCTTTGGCAGAGTGGAGAAGAAGGGGGTGGATCCGTGAACAAGACCCTCGAGGTTGGTTTCAGTGGTATTGTCGGTATTATATGGGCAGACGAAGCGATGATGATGAAAGACAAATAAAAAGGTGGCAAGCCATGATAAGGCATGCGTCTCAAATAGCTAGAAATTGCCGAGCGGGAGATATTTTTTGCAGACCAAGACAAAGACAAGCGGTGCTTCACTGGGCATATGATGCAAGAAAGATGTAGATTACTTTTACGTTTTAAAATATGGACCGTTGTAAGTATAGGATCGAATTTGTGAAAATTGAGTTGGAGTATCTTTCCCTAAGAGTATCGATCTTATTAAAAACTGTAGATGTTTTTGCCATATAGCCTAAGTATAGCGATTTTCACGGTTTTGATTGACAAAGTCGTGAAAATGTGGATGAAAATATGATATTTCACGATTTAACGTCCTTTTTTGACCAGTACACTTTATCTGGTGGTCAAAAAGGAGAGAAACAAGCAATCAGCCTATGCTTCGCTGAAGCCCTATTTGAGGCAGGAAGAACAAAGTCATTCGATTTAGAGTTTTACGAGATCGATCCCCATTTGCTTGATCCGGAAAATACTATTGTTTATCTATACAAAAACAATAAAAGAGAGGGGAAGCTAAAAGAAAATAATTTTGCAAAATATAACCCCGATGATATCGCCCAGTATTCAGCAATGCCTATAGAGACTAAAGATTACTACAAAGAAATGTATGCACAGAGCAAGAATCCGCTCTTATTTCACAAGATACCGCACATTCTTTATAGAGGATCTTTAGATGTCTCAAAAGTTAGAAAAATTAAAGTCTAGCAGCCAACTCCTCCCTCGTCGGTCTCACCACCGGATACAACCCATCCTTCAGATTCGGCAGGTATGCGGCCAGAGGGGCCCTACGGGTTACAATACTCGCATTCTCCAGCATCAACAGATGCCGGAGCATCGACTATTGGTGAGTCCTGAGAAAAGTCACACTTTAGGCATTTATATACAAGCATATTTGGTCTGTCGGTGGGCCTGCCACACAAGTTGCATGATATGCCTCGTTTAACATCAACAACGACAAAACCCGGGGTATTGCATTTTGGACACAAGCTTTTCATGTTCTTGATGAGATCTTCCGTTGCCTTAGTAATATTCTGCATACGGGTTGGATTCCGATGTGCGCGCATGTCTGTCTCAATGTAGATCTTGCGTGTGAAGAGTCGTTTTAACAATTTCATAACTCGCTGTTCAAGATCTGCATAAGTTACGATGTCTTTGTATATATGACGTTTACTTTTTTCACTCTTTCGCACGATCACACCATGATTTGGGAAACCACATTTCTCGGCAAGATTACGGGCTTCTTCGATAGTGGAGACATACGACCCGTTCATATTTGTTTCAGTCGAGCGATAATGACCTCTGATTTCTAGATTATTTTTTGTGTCGATTAACAAAATCAACTCAAAATTTGATTGTATGAAAGGAATTTGTGGATCTGCACCAAAGCTGCCTTCGCTTGCTATGGCAAGATCGAGGCCAGACAAGGCAAGTGCAGCATGGGCCTTTGTGCGTACGGCCTTTAATTGATTGCCAGCTCTATCAATATCTCGAGTAAAAGTACCGAATGCGTCTGTATTGAGTCCCTTAGGTATTATTATATTAACTCCAATTTCTTTGAGTAAAGGTTCGATTACTTTCTCTTTCCCATGCATGGTCGCTAGCGCAGCGGTTCGTCCTTTGAAATAATTCATGGGAATGTCCGCAGATATTTCATTACTTACAGTATAGCAAAAATGAGCTGGGCTGAGAATCAAAGTATTTTCACTATCTCGCCAACCCTACACTCGTAATCCTCACCTTTTCGTTCGAAATCATCTATACAAATAATCTGATTCCTAACACTGAAGAAAGTTAGCTTAATGAATTCTTGTCAGGTACTGGGGCGAATACAATACAAGCGTCTTACAAATGTCGCCGGTGCAATTTGCAAAAAAAACGCCGGTGGAATATAATTAACTCAATATAAGATTTTTGTACGTAGAAAGAGGTCCAGTACAGGAGGAAATTAAGAAATCTGAAAGCTTGTTTCCTTGGCACGAGCGGTTGCTAATTGTAAATTTTTCAAACCAAAAAAATACCATGCTCCCCAACCATTCACCTTGGATAAAACAACTCAAACGCACTAGACCTGTAGTTCCGCTTGATAAAAACATGTCATCTGACGTGGCTATTGTGGGAGGCGGTATTGCTGGTATAACTACCGCTTTTTTTACGTTGCGTGATACAGACAAAACAGTGATCCTCATTGAAGCTAACAAGGTTGCTCATGGGGCCACTGGACATAATGCTGGACAAATCACGAGCTACTTTGAGCGCCCACTATCGGATTTAGTCGAAAAATTTGGCGTTAAACTTGCGATTGATGGCCAACGGTCAGTCGAATCCGCATGGATACTGCTTGATCAAATCGTAGCAGAAGCAAAACTACAAACACCTGTCTACCGGTTTACCGGCTATGCTGGATTATCAAAATTTGATCAGGTAGTTCTCCATCTCAAAAATAATCGGTACCGGACAGACCACGGGTTGATCCCGGAATCAATCATACTTGCCGATCATTGGGACAGGCTTGCTGACATACCAAAAGAATTTAAAGACTTGTATTCGCTTGCCACACAAAAAGATTTACTCCAACTGCTCGAAACAAATAATGTCGACTACATTGCCTGCTTGTCATACCAGAAAGGTTGTATGAATAGCGCGTTGTTTTCGGAGGAATTAATCGGCTATCTTATTACCACCTACAATGACCGATTCACTTTCTATGAAGGCAGTCCGGTTACGACGGTTCGGTTAAAGGGCTCTAAAGCCTCGCTCGAAGTTTTGGCGTATGCCGTGGAGACAGAGCGAGTTGTTTTGTGTACCAATGGTTTCGAAAATTTTTCTATAATTAACGAATTAGGGGTGGAGATCGATACCGAATTTCATCATTCGGTATCTGGACGTATTGGCTATATGTCCGGTTATATTGAACCGCTCAATAATCCACCCGCCGCAATCAGTTATTTTCCAGAAACAGATCAGCGTAGCGCTGACCCGACCGGTGAGAATTATTTCTATTTAACAAGACGTCCACATGAACACGAAGGCAAGAATTCTTACAATTTGGTCTGTACCGGTGGACCGGAAAAAGTACTCCCTAATGGAGCTGTATATTCGAGTGAGGATACTTACTCGAAAGATGCTCGTTTTTTGATTGATGAATTTATGAGAAGTAACTATGACAAACATCCAAGAGAAACTGAGTATTCATTCTGCTGGCATGGACTGATGGGATATACTCCGAACGGCATTCGGCTTATCGGACCCGAACCATGCAATCCGACACTTTTATATAATCTTGGGTGCAATGGAGTTGGTATTTTACCTTCAATATTTGGCGGTATGCACATCTCCCGTTTTCTAAACAATGAGCAAGTAGAGCGGTCTATCTTTGATCCACATGATCAGAGGCGTGAGATTTAATACAAGAAAATTCAGAATATACTTGCTTCAAACTTCCTCTCGAGGGTATTCCCTAAGGGATTCTAGCTAACCCCCCCCATTCCAATCCATCACCACCGGATACAATCCATCCTTCAAATTCGGCAGGTATGCGACGAGCGGATCCAGCTTCCAAAAGGTTCCTATCTCAGCCACCATGTCGAGCCCTAGTGACGAAACCTCGCGTAATGCGGGGTTTTGTCTTTTATTGCTTGATACATTGGAGGTTCGAGCGTGCTCTAATTCGGCTTCAACTGCCTGACGACTTTTTATGATCGTTTTGATGAAGGAATGGTAATTTACAAAGACTTTTTTGCCCTTTATGGTGAGGTTCGAGCCAAGACATGCGAGTATGGCTCTTTTGGTCTTTTCGTCTCCTTTTTCAAACCAAATGTGCGCATAGCAGGCGAAGTCAAAGGTCTTCTCGGTGAGCTCTACCCATTCGAGGACCTGCTTGTTCGTGATCTTTAAATCATCTTCGAGGATCAGTTTTCTTTTTACCATTCCGCCTTTGAGGTTTTGATATTCGTCATCTGTTATAAGTGCACGGTCCTGGTTTCTTGGCGAGGTGAAGTTGAGGGTGAGTGATTGCAAATTCTTGGTGACTTCCTCAAGCTCTTTGTTCTTGCCTTTTAGGACTAATGAGTCAGTGTCCGCTTCGGTCTTGCGGAGTTCGTGGAGATGCCTGAT